>OGTJ01000026.1_pt1 | contig 141303 bp, 80 predicted proteins | sample 1574611 | NCBI WGS metagenome assembly OGTJ01 (sample SAMN03295858, study PRJEB24534) | human gut metagenome | isolation source: fecal sample 1 from infant 9 | host: Homo sapiens | place: USA: Pittsburgh, PA | collected 2014-07
CCCTACTTGAAAGCCCTTACAACATAAACTACAATATATATATATATATAGTAACGACGACATAATATATTCAACACATTTATATTCGCTTTATAGCTTAGTAATCAATTCATCTCCTTTATACTTATCCAAAATGTCTTCAATTCCATATTTTTTCGCAATTGCAGGACTGATAAAACGTCCACCCAAGTAGTGTACCTTGTTGGGACCACTTTTGATGAACCGTTCAGCACAGGGTTTTGGTGCTGTCAAACTAATCAATGCGGCGGCGTGGATATCGATATCAGTAGGTCCTTCATCAACGTCCCATCCTGAGGGAATGTCCACTGAAAACACTGGTGGTAATGAGTCATGATTTTGAGATATGTAGCCAATGACATCTTTGAATGGTTCTCTAATCGGTGGTTTGAATGAGAAACCAAAAATAGCATCCAAGATTACACCCACTTCACCTTTGTTGTTAAGCAACTGTTTTATTTCATCCAATGTGGATACTTCGCCTATCTCCAAGTTGTGCAACTGTTCCACTAGACGATTAATGAGGTCACTCTTTGTTGATTTTTTGGGATAGTAAATGATTGGTTCATAAGCACCCCATGTTTTTAAATGACGAGCAGCAACTAATCCATCTCCACCATTGTTTCCGGGGCCAACTAAAACCAACACTTTTTGCAAAGGCAGTGTGGGTTTTTGAGGAGGGTATTGTTTGTAGATTGCTTTTGCAACCGCTAAACCCGCAAGTTCCATCAATTGGTCAATGGAAAATGCGCCAGTTGACATCAACTCTTTATCAAGTTGAGCTGCAGCCTTTGCAGATAACGTTTTGAATGCTGCCGACATGTTGTGCGAGTATACTGTAAGTAGAGCTATCTGAAAGAAAGAGTTGTTTAATCCCTCATGTGTTAGGGATTAAAAAGCAACTGCGGAGTGAAAGTGTGTGTCGGCATAGTCATATGATACAAAGATGGTAGCGTCGAGATTGCCTCCCCCTTCCCCCCTCCCCCCCTTAAATTAGGAAAGTAAGGTAAAACCCCGTGATTGTCGTCCAACTGTAATTACAGTTCGACATCATGTAATACTGCAATACAGTGTACGATTACCAATGACATGTTCCGTGAGTATACATTGATGGTTGGTGTTGTGGCTTCCCATTTTTTTTTTTAGAAGTTTTTCCATCTGTAGTTGTACCCACCCAAGGTCTTTGTTTCAACGTGTCATACTGCATATAATGTTGCAGTCATATGACGTAACATCAAGAAACGCGACATTGTTGAAAATAACAAAAAAAAAAATAAAATAAAAACAAACAAGAACACCGCACAACACTACTACTATACTGTACTATATAGTATATACTATATACTATTACCTCTTACATACTGAATTTTAGAGTTGTTTATAATTCTTTTTCCTTTTTTTTTTTTAGGCAACTAACAAAACTCAAAACTCAAAACAACAACAACAACAACAAGAACGACAACAGAAAATTTGTCAAAAAATAAAAACACTAACACACTAACACTAATACTAACACTAACACTAACACACTAACACTAACACACTAATACTAATACTAACACAACACACACGAACAACCCTCAAAGTCAAAAATTAAAAACAAAAAAAAAGAAAAAATCAAAAAAAAAAAAATTTAGAACAAGGATCAACAAAGGGCAACAACCAGGAAATACCAAAGTCAAGTTACTGTCTTCACTCTTGTTGTTATCATATACCAGGATTTGCTACTTACACTACACGTTGACTGACCACCATTACACTTAGATTACTGCAATCAAATCAAACTAGGTGTACTACATTTTAATTGGTTTTTTTTTATTTTTTTTGATTTCCTAATTGAGAGAGAGAGGGAGTCACTAGACACGCTTTACATAAAATTGTGCCATTCGCCCTATCATGGACAACCTGTACAATTATCAATCACCCAGTTTGAGGAACGGCAATGGGCCTCATTCTCGCCATTCTCCAATCATCAACTATCGAAAGGATGCCAAAAAGGCTGTCAAGTTTACAATGATGGTTGTTGGTGAACTGGGAACTGGTAAAACAACATTTATCAATAGTATGTTGAATAAAAAAGTATTGGACCATCGGTATGAAAATACAACATCACTAGCATCTAATAAGGATTGGGAGACAAAGACATTGACATTTACTTCAGCCAAGTCAGTTGCTTTGCCCAATACATCAATGTTGACGAGAAATGAGTTTAATCCAAGCACCATTGATGAAGAGCCCGGTATAGCCTTGACTGAAACTAAAGTGGAAATTGTTGATGATGATAACCTCAAGTTGGTTTTGAGCATTATAGATACACCTGGGTTTGGTGAAAATTTAAACAATGAGTTGTGTTTTGTTGAAATTGAAAACTACTTGAAGCAACAATTTGATCTTGTATTGGCAGAGGAGACTCGTATCAAGAGAAACCCTCGGTTCACTGATACTAGAGTTCACGTTATGCTTTACTTTATCGCTCCAACTGGCCACGGGTTGAGGGAACTTGACATTCAATGTATGAAGAGATTATCAAAGTATGTGAATATTATCCCTGTTATTGGAAGAGCTGACTCATTTACCGCCAATGAATTGCAATATTTCAAGCAACAGGTTAGAATTGATATTGAAAAATTCAATGTACCCATTTTCCAATTTGACAATTTTTTGAATGAATACGATGAGGAGGAGGATTATGACTTGATACAAGAATGCAAGTTTCTTTCCAACTTGCAGCCATTTGCTGTCGTTACTTCAGAAGACTCGTTTGAGATTAGGGACAAAAAGACTGGAGAATCTAAAATTATAAAAGCCCGACAATATCCTTGGGGATTGGTTGATATAAATGATACTACCATCAGTGACTTTGTCATTTTGAAATCAGTATTATTGGGCTCACATTTGCAAGACTTGAAGGATTTGACTCATGACTTTTTGTATGAAACTTATAGGACCGAGAGATTAACAAAAGTCACTGGTGGAGGTGTTTTGGACGATGATGAATATGAAGATAGTGAATTCCATGACACGGTTGAGCATCACCAAAATGGTGGCGATGATAGAGGTGGTATATCCAACTCGACTGTCCCTTCGTTGTCCAACTTGGCACGACTTGCAAATGAAACAAATGAGGGCGATACAACTCATGGGGATGGGTTGGACAATCATTCTATTGGTTCATCTCATTCTTCACTCAAAAAATCAACATCAATGTTGCTCGATGACAATGCATCCACAAATTCATCACCATATTTACATTCACATGGAAACTTTAATTCAAGTACTTCTACTGCTACAACAGCCAATGACAAGAATCATCATCAACATAATAACGCATTTAAAAGGCTATCGATTGGACCACAAAGAAATCAATTGCGTCAAATATCTGAAACTGTCCCCTATGTCATTAGACATGAAAGAAACCTTGAGAGGCAAAATAAATTGGAGGAAATGGAAAAAGCTAGTGCTAAAGAGTTAGCAGCCAGGGCGGCATTGTTGGAAAAAAAGGCACAAGAATTGAAGCTTAAGGAAAAGAATTTGTTGAGACAATTGGAGTTGGCCAAACAGCGTAAACAGAGTGCTAGTGAAGTTTCATCGGCAAAGACGAGCGAAAATGTTGAAGTGGTTCATGACGATGATCACTTAAATCACGCTCACGAACAAGCAGATCATAGTAACAACAATGGACATATCCCAAAGGATGAAACTTTGACTGATTTGCATTCAATAGTGAGTGAGCAACGTCAGCATCAACGCTGATGACCCCACACACACAAACACACAAACACACAAACGCACAAACTTACAAACTTACAAACTCACTCACAGAAAAACACACATATCTCCTCCCTCACCTCAGAAACTACGGGGGAGACAATATTTCTATATACTGTTTGTTGTTATTTTTCTTTTGTATATTTTGAGCAGAATTAAAAAGAATACCATCAATTTGACAGGATACTGTGATGACATTAAAAATAAAACTGACTCTGGTGTTTCAATGGTGGTAAGGTATTGTTTGTACAAACCCATCCTTGTCTGGTCATACACTCTCTCAAATTTCAGAAAAAGATTATAGTAAAAAGTAAAAAGAAAAAAAGAAAAAAAAAAAAAAGTTGTCACTCTGCTGTTTGCTACAACAAACAAACACATAGATTAAGTAAGTTTTAGTAGTGAGTAGAATGGCAATTTATTAAACCAATATTTTTTGATGGCCAAAGAAAGAGAGAGTGAGAGAGTGAGAGAGTGAGTGAGAAAAACAACAAAAGAAAAGAAAAAAAAAAAAAAAAAAAAAAAAAAAAAAAAAAAAAAAAAAAGACAAAACTAAATGAATACACCCATCAAAAAAACACCAATACTTCAAGAGAAGACTTAAATCCTGTTGAGTTAGACAAGAGAGGTTTCAATAGATCCGTTACAACAGGAGATTTAAGTAGTAAAACCAAGCCAGCATATATACACACCACTATAACCACCCACGCTCAACGTTGCATCATGGATATCCTTCAACTATTGGAAAACGCAATCTTGAGTCCTGATCCAACTCAAAGGACTCAGGCTGAAATTGAGTTGAATGAGGCTGCCAATAACCACTTTCAAGAGTACATCTCGCTATTAATCGAAGCCTTGAATAACGAAGATGCTAAAACGGAGGTGAGAATGTTGGCCGGTATAGGACTCAAGAATCAATTGGTTTCCAAGGATCAACGAACTAGGTTAGCGCAACAAGATCGTTGGTTGAAGCTAGACCCCGAATTGAAAAAGAAGATTAAAGATAATGCTATTCAAGGGTTGAAAATCTCCAATCAAAAAGTAGCTAGCACCGCGGCTCAATTGGTGGCTGCCATTGCTGATATCGAGTTGCCAAGGGGAGAATGGCCCGAATTGATACCACTTATTATCGAAAACACCAAGATGGAAAACCCAGAACACGTTAAACGTGCGTCTCAATTGGCAATTGGGTACATTTGTGAGAGTGCTGATCCAACAAATGCAAATATTTTATCTCAAGCTTCAGGAATTTTGATTGCCATCATACAAGGTGTACAAAGTAATGAACCATCGAATTTGGTGAGAATAACTGCATTGAATGCTCTTGTCAACTCCTTGGAGTTTATCAAGTACAATTTTGAAACCGAGGGAGAGAGAAACTATATAATGCAAGTTGTTTGTGAAGCTACGCAAGCCGATGATTCAGAATTACAAGCCAGTGCATTTGGTTGTCTCGCGAGAATCATGTCATTGTATTACAAATTCATGGCCCTTTATATGGAAAAGGCGTTGTACGGTTTAACTGTTTCCGGAATGCAAAGCTCAGATGAAAAAGTTTCATGTATGGCTGTGGAGTTTTGGTCAACTGTTTGTGAAGAAGAGTTGGAAATTGCATTACAAAGACTGGAGTTGGGATTGGATCCATTGCAAGATGCAGGTAATCCTGATTTAGTGTCGTACAATTTTGCCTTGATTGCATCTAGTGAAGTTTTGCCTACTTTATTGACATTACTCACTAGACAAAATGAAGACCCTGAGGATGATGATTGGTCAGTGGCAATGGCTGCTGGTGCTTGCTTACAATTGTATGCTCAAAACATTGGCAACTATGTCGTAGAGCCAACCATCCACTTTGTTAGTTCTAATATCACCAATACCGACAATTGGAGATCAAGAGAAGCAGCAGTAATGGCTTTTGGATCTATTTTGGATGGTCCAGATCACGACCAGCTTAAAAATATCATTAGCCAAGCATTAACACCTATTCTTGGATTGATTAGTGACGCAAGTTTACAAGTTAAAGAAACAGTAGCGTGGTGTCTTGGTCGTATTGCTGATATGGTTGTTGACGCAATCAATGTTCAAACGCAATTACCTCAATTGTTGGAGGCCTTGGTCAAGGGTTTACAAGATCATCCAAAAGTGTCAACCAACTGTTGCTGGACTTTGATGAATTTGATTGAGCAATTGTGTTCGGATACCAATGCTGAAACAAATATCATGTCACCATTTTATCCAACTATTATCCCAGTGTTGATGCAACTTTCCGGCAAGGGTGATAATGAGTATAGCTCTCGTGCATCAGCTTACGAAGCATTATCGACATTTGTCACTTATAGTGCCAAAGACACCATGGGGGTTGTTCACAACATTGCCACAGAAGTCTTGTCAAGATTGGAATCAACAATTGAATTGCAATCGCAAGTGTCAACCACGGAAGATAGAGGTAATTTGGAAGAGTTGCAAACCAATATCCTTGCATTGTTGACCACTATAATTAGAAAGTTGGACTCGGAAGTGATAAATGCCGCTGACAATTTGATGGAACGATTCATTAAGTTGCTCAATGCTCAAGAGTCCAATTCGCTTATCGAAGAGGATATTTTCATTGCCATTTCAGCATTGTCAGGTGCTACACGCGAAAATTTCCTAAAATACATGCCAGCGTTTGTACCATACTTGACTCGAGCATTGGAAAATGTTGACTCACCCACAGCATTCACCGCTATAGGTTTAGTAGGTGATTTAGCTCAGAGTCTTGGAATGCAAATTGGTGAATACTTGAATGGGTTAATGTCTATTCTTGGAAACACATTGAGTAATCCAGACGTTAAGCGCGAACTCAGGCCAGCAATAGTGTCAGCATTTGGTGATGTCGCGGCTGCTATTGGCTCTAATTTTGAGCCATATCTCGAGTACGTGATGAATATATGTACTGAGGCGGCATCGATTGAACCCCAGGATGGATCATTGGAGACTATTGATTACGTGTTTACCGTAAGAGAATCAGTTCTAGATTGTTTTGTTGGTATCACTGCAGGCTTCTCTGACCAGCCAGAGAAATTGTACCCAGTTGTTGGCGGTATATTACAATACATACAAAAGGTTGCGCTGGACCCTCATATGGCCTCAACTGAATCAGTAGCTAGATCTGCTACTGGTTTGTTGGGCGATATTGCTGCCATGTATCCTCAGGGCCAGTTCAAGCCATACTTTGAGGCCGAATGGGTGACTGAATTTATCAAAAAGACGAGATCTAATCCATTATTTGATGAAAAGACTAAAGATGCGGCAAGATGGGCTAGAGAGCAACAAAAGAGACAGCTACTGATCCCAGCAGCAATGGGCTAAGCCAAAGGCAAATTTATCAAGGCTGAAAAGGCATGGTTTGTGCAATCGCAAGAATTTCAACACCATTAAAAAGGGGGTGTGAACCTGTGTGAAATATATCAACCACAGGGCGTCTACTCCCCTCTCCTCCTTCTCCTCCTCCTCCTCCTCCTCATCCTCACCCTCCTCCTCATCCTCATCCTCTCACGAACTCTAATGTCCTCTCGTATATATATTACATACAAAATAAATAAATAAAAAAAAAAGAAAAAAATATGAAATAGTCATATACAGTTGTAGTTGATGTGAAACACGCGTTTGTAATGAATTTTTTGGTGCAAATTTTCAAAAATCATTAAAAACCACATTAGGCTATACATACCACTTGTCAATCGCATACCTGACATGTCGTCAGATATAGCTCCCCCGATCATACCCAGTCATATCCCATTCGATCAAACCTACGTTCTTTACGACCCTAATGATATCATATCCGTCATATCGGTGCAGTTCACATTACTACCTGTCTACATCATGGTGTTTTACCTCCTGTGGTTTCTCGTAACGAGAGAAATAGAACCAGTCATTGTTGTTGCTGGTCATTTGTGTTCAGAGATTGTCAACAAGGTCCTAAAAGTTTTACTCAAGAATCCGAGACCTGATTTTCATCGTGATTTTGGTGGTGATGGCAGTCTCAGTTATGGCATGCCTAGTGCCCATTCTCAATTCATTGGCTTTTTCGCTGCGTATTACATCTGTATTGCTGTGTTTAAGATTCCAAATTTGAAGAGATGGCAAAAGCTTACGTGGGCCATTATTTTGACTTGTGTTGGGTTGGGTGTGGCTGAATCACGAGTTTATCTAATGTATCACACTTGGCAGCAAGTTGTTGTTGGTGTCACTGTTGGTGTCGTATTTGGCATTTTCTACTTTATATTTAGCTCACTAATGAGGGATGTTGGGATTGTTGACTGGGTTTTGAGTTGGCCAATAATCAACTATTTCCATGTCAAAGATTCTTATCATCATTGTTATCAAAGTTTCAGCGACGAGTATATGACGTATTGGCAACAGAGGCGTAGAGTCAAGGAGTCAAGAAAGAATATATGACATCGCCGTTCCTTTTACATCTAGCACTTTATATATATATATGTATATATGTAGAGCTCTAAAAGTCATCCCATTTATCATCATCGTGTGATTTCGAATTGGAACCTCCTGATAAACTCTCATACTTTACGCCATCCTCGGACTTTTTATAACCAAACGCAACTGGAACGTCATCATCACCGTCACCACCCTTGTTTGATTTGGCCCATAATCCATTAAATCGATGATCAATAGTCTTGTTTAGTCCATTTTCATTCACTTCCTTGGTAAAAGTTTGGAAAGTTTCCTGTCCATATTTACCAGTTTCTTGCATCTTTTGTCCAAATTGAGCCATTGCCTTTTTGGCTTCAGCGCTGAATTCGCTTTGCTGTAACTGACTCAAACTTGGTTGAATAACACTTTGATTTACTTCCTGAACTGACTTGGCCACGGTCGACGAAAAAAGACCCCATCCCTTTGTGAAAGTTCCCAATGGGTCCTTTTGGAAATTATCAACTGTGAAATTGGAAAATGATGATCCACCTGCAGACGTACCATTGGATGCAGGTGCTGGAGTATTGCCAAAACCAGCATATTTGCCTCCTTGTGATGGCGGAAGATGGTCTGGTCTTGATTCATTTTTGGCTCCTAAAGAAGCAAAATATGATTCGTTCTTGATTTTTTGTTCATCGGTTAATGCAGGATTGGCACGAGTAGATGTCGTCGTTGTAGCCGTCGTCGAACTAATACTATCCTTATCTGGTAATTTCTCACCCGAATGATCCTTTGCCACAAACTCCCTTCCTTCAACTTCACAAGTTAACATCTCCTTATAGTCTTCAGCCACATAATTGTCAAATTTTTGTTTGGCAGGCAAGCTCAAATCAACGCCATTTTCTTCAAAGTACTTCCTCAATCGTTCATTACCACCAATTTCCATTCGCAACGTCTCTTCCGGTTTGAATTGATCCATGGTTATTGATCGTACAAATGATATATGAACTCCCAATCCTCTGTGTATACCAGCACATTCTAAACAAATAAATGCGCCAAATTTAGGCGACGCCCATTGTGGGTTAGGTGCACCACAATCAAAACATTTCTTGTTTTCACCAACTTTTTGCAAGCTCAACAACTTCCTGCGTGAATCCGGATCTACTGACATTGGGGGAGTTTGGTGAGATGTTGTAGCTCTTTGCAATAGCTAGTGCCAAATTAATCAAACAGTCTTGAGTTTTGATCTCTATGAAACAAAATTTTTTTCTTCCATTTCATTTTCAGTGTTTTTGTTTTTCCTTGCGCTCTAATTTTATCAATATAGATAAACACACGATCCATATTATTGCTCGTAGCTGAGACGTCAATATGTTTCCGAAATTGTCTCATTTATTGGGAATGGTATTGTAGTACTGTACTTGTGATTAATTGTAGACGTCTTACGGTCGCAACATGCTGTAACAAAGTCGACACCCTTACTTGACACGTATCTTGTATGTGAGTGTCACAATCTCATTTGTGTAAAGTACACGACCGAGGCAAATACGGCTTAAGTTGATGTCATAAACACGAAGCAGTCTTCGTTTGTTGTTCCATCCCTATATAACGAGCTAACTCAATTCTGGAAAGGACCGAGACGACCCCCATCACATTCTACAAAGTAACATATCTAACATTCCATTCTCATTCCATTAGATTGTTTTCTACTTACTTCCCTACAACTTCATCTCCTTACCGTCTTGAACAGCCCTAAGTGAGACGGGGTAAGAAGCATTTCCTGCACCTTGACCGATGTGCCATGAACCACCGTCAACAACCAAAATGTCACCAGTGACAAAGCCACCAGCTGGGGAAAACAAGTAGACTGTAGCGTCAGCGATATCTTGCTTAGATCCCAATCTTTGCAATGGAACCTTCTTCTTGACTTGGTCCAAATAACCAGGTGCCAATCTCTTCATACCCTCAGTATCAGCAATTGGACCAGGAGCAATACAGTTGGATCTAATACCAAGAGGTCCCAATTCGGCAGCCAATGCATTCGATAAAGCATCAACACCGGCTTTAGCAGCACCAACATGAATTTGGAATGGAACACCATAGTAGTGTAATGTTGCACTGACAAAAATGATGGCTCCCTTGTTCTTTTTCAATTGTTCGAAACATGCTTTGGCAGTGTTGAAAGAACCAATCAAATCGATATTGACAACTGAATTGAAAGCGTTTGAAGATAAGTGAGTGAAATCAGACAAGAAGTTTCCAGCAGCACCTGCGATGACAAAATCAATCTTACCCAATTCTTCTACTGCCTTGTTTGCAGCAGCTGTCATTTGCTTGATATCTCTTACATCGACATTTGGCAAAGACACCACCTTGGCTCCTTTTCTCAATGCTTGCAATTCCTTAGCAGCAGCATCGGTCTTTTCTTTATTTCTACCAACAATTGCTGCATTTGCACCTAACAAAACCATGGCTTCGGTTTGAACTTTACAAATTGAACCGGCACCACCAGTGACAAAGACCACTTTTCCTTCGAAAAGATTTGGTCTCCAACTACCGTTTGTGACGTATGATTGATCTAATGTGGTCATTGTTATGGGAATATAATTATTGTGGTATCTGATGCTTTGATCTGAGTTTTCTTCTCTAAAGAAGAAATCGTTGGTCTATTTATATACCCAAAAATCTGTTGTCTCCTGAGGAAAATAAAAACCCCACAGTTTTATAAAAATAGCTGTCTTCCTTTTTATTTTTATTTTCCGCCATCTTAGAGAAAAAAGAGTAGAGTCTTTAACTTTACTACCAATACTTTTTGTGTGCACATATTATTTTTCAACGTTCCTCGGCATATAAAAAAATCTAATAGTTTGATTACAACGGATTTATACAGTTTTAATAAAGAACATTTATACATTATACGTTACAATCATTACTACCTAGGTAAGCATAGACCAACAGATTTGCCGGTGTGGCTCGGCTCAAGATAACGCATGAGCCACTGGGTGTACTGATGGCTTTAGCATGGGTCAATTTGCGACCGATGCTGTCGATTTTTTTTCAAAATCCGCACTACACATCATTAAAGAAGCTCACACAAAAAAAAGATTGTGAAAAAACCTGGAAATCATAAAGTCCGCATTCAACTATCGTGAGTTCCGCGTCCACTGGCTTCTACTAATCTCCGCTGCACATTTTTAAACTCTTCTTTATTAGCCGAGCTCTCAGATTGCAAAATGTCTTTCGGAGTCAGGCTACGCACATGCGAAGCCGAGGAATTGACAGCCACGCTTTCATCTAGGGGTCCGTTCACTTTCTCAATATCCGCATAATTTCTTTTCTTAAGTGTCGAGTCGATTGGCTGATGCAGATCTCGTGGTCTTTTCTCCCCAGCTTTAGAATCGGTTGAGGTCAATACTGGGTCATCTTTAGACCCTCCATCGGGATCAGATTGTGCTTCATTTTCCGGTTTGGTATGCTCACCTCGACGTGATCGTACTTCCAAGAGACTGCCACCAAGGCTTTCCACTGCAAGAGTGCTTGTAGTCCCTGGATTCAACTTGTCGATATCCTTACGACAGCTAAAACCATTTCCAATGAAACTTTCATGGATTCCTAGCTGCTCTAAATTGGTTTCACCGCATATTCCCAAAGATGCACTTTCCGTCTCATAAAAATCATTGGCAACCAAAGCTGCTATCGTGGGGCCGATTTTCATGCACGTTACAGATTGCAAAAGGTTACCATGGTGTTTGCTCAAATACCTTGCAATCTGCTTGAAGTTGCTTCTCTTTCTATAATTCTTTGCGTCGCTTTGAATACGGATGTGATTCAAAAAGTCTAAACATGCTGAGTTACACATGTCATTTTGAGCAGCAACAGACTCAAAATAGAAAAACAATGCCCTGAGAATATCATTTTCCAATAAGTAATTCGTTAAACCATCGTCATTGAGTAGAACAATGCTTCTCAAGCATCTCACAACGTGAAGCTTCAAAACCTTTTTGCACTTGGAGTTCAAAAGCTTGACAATACCATCAATGACCCTGTATTCAGTAAGGAAACTTTTGACAAGCCCGACATCGTGCTCTCTAAGACCAAATATAGCAAGTTCACATAATAGCAGGAATAAAGCTGAGTCAGTTCGAGAAACTGACTCGATTGCTTCTGTTGAATTACTCATTGCAGTCACCTTGGCAAATAACTTTGGGGCCACTTTTGTGTAAAAAAAAGTTAGATGATCGAACTTCTCAGCGTCATAGCTGTCATCTTTGTTAGCTCCGATACCATACTTTAGATTCAGATACACGTCTCCTTCTTCCTCTTTGACTTCTCTTTGTTCCACTCTGTCCACACCTTCTTCCGATGTGATACTGCTTCCTAACACATTTGGATCCAATAATGTCTTCAATGCTTCAAACGCTTGATATTTGAGTCCTAGATGCTCATCGTTGGTTAAGATGTTGGCCAAAATTGAGAAAAACTCTTTACTGAATGAATTTAGTTGAGAGTTGCTCACTGTGACTCCGACTTGTGCGACAAGATCATCATCGTCAGGTTCGATTGGTGTTGTCTCCCCCAGCGATGGCTGTACTGGCGGTTCAGAATTGTCAATCGCTCGCTCTTGGTCCTCAGAAGTTGTCAAAGCAACATTTTGCTCAATGATGTTGACAATCAATTCAGTACCCACATTTCGTATCTCAATTTCAGAATCAGTGAGGGCAAAGTTTACCATTGAAAACAACCCCGGCCTAACTAGCAGAGCGAAAAAGTCTTGTTTTTGGATAGATTTCGCTGTTTGGACATATTGGTGAAGCATCTTTATCCCATCACGCCTGAGATCAACACTCGCTTCACTCTCATAGATCTCAAATAATTTCTCAAGAATCCCAGCGCTTCTTAAGCAATTCAAGATCTTGAGTTGACTTGTATATATCAAAGAGTTCAAGTGACTTTGGCTCTCGTCATCTGAATATTTGACCAAAATAAGATCTTTTAAAATGGACAAAGAGTAATCTCTTTTGAAAAGGTCGATCTCATCTATAGGAATCACAGTTTTAAACAGCATATCTTTGAAAAGTGTTCTGTGTTTGGGTCCCGAATCGCTCGAGTCATACTCCAACATCCCCGCAAGAATATGGATATTTTTCTCCGAAGAAAGCATTTCTTCAAGCAATGTTGGCTCGTTGTACGACAACAATATTCTCGCAATGCCACTCAAGTGCTTCAATGCCACTATATTATCAGTAGACTCTGCGTTCTCAAAGATTTTCATCAATTTATCGAAATAATTGCTCTCTACCAAGTAGTCCAGAATGTTTGTCCTCCCAAATTGAGAGCTGGTGCCCTGATTCAAGATGTCAAGAACACGTTCTAAGTTTTCCTCATTCGGTAGTGCAGGGGGGTATCGTATTGGTCCAGTAACTAGCTCTGTGATATCCTCACTATCAGGGAGTTTGGAGATAACATAGTATAGGGATATGTGGGGGCTGTAATTACCCTGTTGCACCTTAATGATAAAATCGCACAAGTCAGCACAACCTTCTGATTCTTGAAAAGACAAGGCTAGATCTGACCCCGATGGGTCAGTCCAAACAATAAGGGTATCCTGCTGTCGTTGATACTGAATAGATCCTTCTAGATTTGATTTGAGAATCACTTCTTTCATATTGGCTTCTTTTCGCACGAGGAAGTAGGGGACTTTGGTATCTTTGTCAATTTCTCCCAGACAAAACCCTGTTCCATTATCGATCCAGTCTTCTCCTTTTAGAAGATACACTTTAACACGTCTTGGCGTCTTGCCAGCGGATTCGAGCCGTAGCAACTCTTCCTTCTTTGACTGCGTCATTGGAGTAAAATATTCATCATCTCCCTCGAGCTGTTCCATCACGACGAAATTGAAGGCCACTTTTATTGATGCTTTCGATACGGAGTCGAGTTTTTATTGATACTTGAGCTAGTTGCGGTGCTTGAGATCCCGTGCTTAACGATGTTTCGATATAACTCTGTATGATGTTTAGTTCCTACGGTTCCTCCTCCTTGGTGGGTGTTTTAGATATTTATTTTTTTTTTTGTTTTTCTCTATAAGTTTAGTAACATGCTCTGTATTTACGCGTTTTTGGGTTTTATACACAAGATCTAATCTTTGGCCTCATTTTTGCTGACTTAAACATGCAGCACTCGTCAAACATAGTGCACCCCATTTTCAGTGACTTAGAAGTGCAGCACTTGTCAAACTTCTTAACCAGTCACGTTGCTCAACGTCGTGCGTGTCCTCTACTTCTCCCCATTCTCCAGTCTGTAAGATAGTTTCCAAATTTCCCAACTCAATAATCTCTTCAACCGTTTTGTACCAGAATAAGTCATTGGAATCCCTATTCAATTGAAACACATCCTTCATTCTTGACTCGTCAGAAACATTTGACCTTAAAATAGACACTGCACATAAGAAAGATTTTGTTGTGAGAATGGATTTCTCTAAAGCAACAAATTCGAAAATGTCCAACTGATCTAACCAATCTATCACCACTTGTTGAGTTTTCAAACTTTGCTTGTTACCTCTCAAACCATCCTTTTCACAATCCAAAAACTTCAACTCAATTCGTTCATTTTCCTTGAGCAAGTTTTTGTTGACACCGTATTGGGTGAAAAAGTCATTGTACTCCTCAATCAACGGACGGTAAAGCTCCTCCTGCTTTTTCCTCAATTTTCCGTCGCAATCTTTTGCTCCTGCAAATATGAGACAAGTGTCTGTGTCGAGGTATTTCAACATGCTTAGCTTCAAATCCTCAAGGGGGAGCATTCCATCACCACCCTCATCTTCAATTCCCTTTTCATTGCTCTTGGATCCCAAATCGATTGCTCTGGCTGCCAAACCTGTCAAGGGTAACGCACTAGATTTCAAAGATATCTTGGGTAAATGTGTCCATTCATGTGCAATCAAGTACGCCAATTGCTTTTTATTTTCTGGCAAAGTCAACGGGAGACCCAATGGTGTGCGCAAGGTCTTTCCATCTAGTTGAACTTCATATCGACCAGTGTTTTTGTTATGAAACACGTGGCCCTTATCCCAGAATCTATTGCCTGTTTTTGAAAGTTTATTCGTCTCCGATTTGATATTGTGCTCAATGGTTTTGTCTCCTCCCAGAGACGAAAGATTGCTCAATCTATTCAATAACAAAGATGCCCTTGTGAAGCATCTAGTCCCGTGATAGGCAAGCCTTTGAATAGGCACTCTTTTAATCACCAACATTTATTCAATCGTTGTTGAAGGGGACTTAACATCAAAAAAGCATGGAGAAAAGAGGAAAAAAAAAATTGGCAAAACACTTTCTATCACATTCCACAGCAAATATGAATCAAGAAGCTCTACAAAAAGTCCTCATAGAGATGGACAATCAGCTAAATAAGTCAAGAGCTGAATTGTCTATGGTGAATTTACAGTTGGATCGTGTTCATACAAATTTAAATGTTATCAAGTCGACAAACTCAAGGTTAAATGCGTTGAATACTCCTGATGAAATAGTATGGCAAGGAGTAGGAAAAGCTTTTGTTGCAGAAAAAACTGGATCATATTTGGAACAGTTATCGAGTGACGAAAAGGGATACCAGGATACCGAAAAGAACCTCAAAATCAAGCAAGATTATCTACAAACTACACTTGAAAAGACAGTTGATAGTATGACAAAAATCGTTGGTGAAAAAAAGTAAAACTATGAATATATGTTTACACGAAATTATTCACTATCACTTTCCTCTTCAGCCCCTTCGTCTAAAACTTTTCGTTCTATATCATCTCTATCGTTTGCCTTTTCAGCTCTCATTCGCTCTGTTAGGAAAACATTGATTTGATCTTGGAGTGTGGTGAGGGATGCTCGTAAATTGCCCATTGGCGTATCATTCGCAGCGCTAGGTTTATCTCGATCCTGACCTCCGGCGTTCAAAACTATATCGGATATTTGCGTCGTCGATCCATTTGTTGTGTGCGGACCCTTACCAGGGTGGAAGCTTTGTGTTATGTCCCCAGAAGTATAGGTGGCTGTTGGCAACATTGTTTATTACTAAAAACTATGCAACAAAAACTAATTACGATCCTTTAATTTTTATTCTCTTCGCGCTGTTTGAATACGCATTGAATTTGATTTCAATTATCTCATCGGATTTAAAATCCAATGTGGGTATGTCGTAACAAGAACACGACATGAGATATCCATACAATACTCTTAATACCGTTTCATCGGCGATGATCAATAAGTCCCCACTCATTCTTTCCATCTCCAATATCAAGGGCTCAATTTTAATGGCTAAATCATGATACGATTCAGCACGTGAGAAACGGTAATGATAAGGATCTTTGAGGTACTGGGAATAAGCCTCAGGGAATTGCTTAGCAATCTCTTCTTCACTGAGCGTTCCCGCCACACCGGGGTTCTTTTGCGACAATTGAATCCTATGTCTAACTTTAATGTTTTTCTCTTGAAGAAACTGCGTGGTTTCAATTGTCCTTTTCTTTACTGATGTCCAGACCACCAATGAATTGTCATTCACACCGTCAGCGCCTGCGGCTGGTTGTCTCATTTCCACAGATGGCTCTCTTTGCAATTCGGGTTTGCCTTCAATTTTATCGAGATAATTCTTGCCCTGTGATTTAATCTGCGCTATCACTGTATCTGTCAAGTTCTTGGCATACTTTAACCCTTCATCATCCAATGGCGGGTCTTGATTGAAATCCAAAGTGTTTTTATAGCATCGTGCCAAAAAGACTGATCCCGATTTTATACTTCCATTCATAAGATAGAAAACCACTTTGTTGATCAAGTAGCCATAGTTTGAGTTATGCAACTCAATTCTTTCTCCAAAATTTATAAATTTGATGTAGGATAAATCTTTTTCCTCTTGGTTCAAACCCATCTCTTTATAAAATGGCGCAAGAGTATTGATTCTTTCACTATAATCTTTGTAAGCAGCATCATAGTCCCAGTTTCTGTAATCCGGTGATGATTTTGCTGCTTCTTCAATGTTTTTCATCACAATAGAATCATCAGTCACCAAGCTTTCGATAAACAAAACCTGAATTTTCAAATCTTTAAATTTCCGATGCAAATGCAATCTAAACTCTGGTATAGCGTTCACGGCATCATATATGGCAACCTGTCCCTTGTCATTTTTGAAGAAATTCAATATATCGTTAAGGCATTCATTGGCCACTTTTTCTCTCAACGCATGAGCTTTTCCGCTTTTTGGGCTTGGTACAAACAAGTCATGAGTCAAATCGTCTTCAGCACTAGCCCTCCTATAATCACCCAAGTGGAAAGAATGTGTCTTGACTCCTAACCATCTCAAGTATCTTGTCAAAGATACCGATAGGTGTGTTTTGCCTCTGCCTGGCAAACCAGCAAGGGCGATTATGATTTTCCCCGCGTGGAATAATCTTCCTGACTCTGTTGAATATAATTGTGCCCCTCCTAGTTCACTTAAAGGATCGATGTGTTTGTGAACGCCATCAATACCGGTGATGTCACTCAACCTTCTTGGTGGGCCACCCACTTCCAGCGGTAAATCGACCAAATTTGGTCGAGTGTTGTTGTGGAATGACCAACGCTTGGTTGTTCTCATTTGGTTCCTGGAGATGGGTTGAGCTCCAAAACCATGAAGAAGTTCTATATCCTCTTCATCTGATATGGCTGCTTCGTTTGTAGACATGATTGTGGGAAGTTTCTCTGGAGGAATGTGTCTGTGTGTGTGTTGTTGAAGTTGGGTGCCGGTAACAAAAAGGGAGGAATGATTAATTTGAACGGTTCTCCCGTGTCTATAATGCGACACTAATTTTGCGACATCGGTACAAAAGCAAACCACAAGAACGCTACTAAACAGCGCTTATAAATTGACATTGCTTCTGGGAGGTTAAGAACACTATTGTTTAAAACGAACTCCGTAAACTTTTAAGAACAATTTTCAATCGCAGATCATTTGAGTTATGTTACCGGTTTTATGGCTGGGGCATTTCGATAGAACGTGGGGACCGTCCCAAAACAAGATCAGGACAAGCAAAGCACACGTTTATGCATTATGAGAAGTTGATCAGATCCTTGTGAAAAAGCGAGATATGTCACCGTATGTCGAAACATGGGAAAGCCTAGTCTCTCTCCTTTGCATCATTGACACGTTATAGACAAGTCTACTACATTAACTGGTATGCCCTACTGTCACAAGTCACATGCCATCATCGCTAAATGATTCAACATGGCTCTTACGTCCCTGAGTTTATCAGTTAAATGTATGGTCAATTAACAACTGGATCTCCCATTTGATAAATGGTCACATGCCAGTGATTATCTTTGCAGATATAATTCGGTAGCGCTTTTTGCGAAAAAAAAAAATTTTTTCTTCTCTTTTTTTGTCATTTCCATTTTTTTTATTCTCTCTCAAAAGTGGAAAAAATTTTCACTTTCAAAATCTTTGTTAAACTTCATTCAATACACAACAACCAATAGCAAAGATGGCTAAGATCTCACAAGGTATGTTTAGATGCGTTGAGATTACTCGATGAATACTGGTGATCATCCTGGACAATTTACTAACTCCCTCATAGACGTTTCATCATCTCGTTCAAAAGCCAGAAAGGCTCACTTCACCTCATCATCTGTTGAGAGAAGAGTCATCATGTCTGCTCCATTGTCAAAAGAGTTGAGACAGCAATACAACATCAAGTCCTTGCCAATCAGACAAAATGACGAAGTTTTGGTTGTCAGAGGATCAAAGAAAGGTTCTGAAGGTAAAATCAATAGTGTTTACAGATTGAAATTCTCAGTACAATTGGAAAAATTGCAAAAAGAGAAGTCCAACGGTGCTTCTGTACCTTTGAACATTCACCCATCTAAAGTTGTCATCACCAAATTGCATTTGGACAAAGACAGAAAAGCTTTGATTGAAAGAAAAGGTGGTAAATTGGAATAAATGTATAGTTGATTAATAAAGGTTCTGTGTACATTATTGATTTACAACAAGAAGGGAAAAAGGGCTTGTTAAGAGGACTGTAAACAAGTGATGTGATATTGTACTGAAATACAACGGTGGCCTACGTTATTGTTTTCTGTTAATAGAGCAAACGGGGTACTTTGAATTTCAAGAGGCAACGTCAAGGGGAGCAATTACTCTGATCAGTACACTTCACCTATAGTAGTATGTCTATCACTCTGAACCTATTCCTTGTCCTTGGGTGGTGGAGTTTCATTACTTCAATCCGAAAACTGATAACTCCACACTCAGAAAAACTTGTGTTTTAACGCAATAAAAAATGGTCATAAATTGATCATGAGAAACTTCGAAACAGGCAATATTCAGTCTGTATGATTTCGAGCAAATGGATCCACCCGGTCCAAAAAAATACCACGATATCACAAATGTTAAAAATACACAGTCCAAGACGGGACTCGAACCCGCGATCATTAACTCCGGAAACTAATACCTTAACCAACTAGGCCACTTGGACTATGAGATTTGAGACAACATGCTTAGCTTGGCGGCGTTGACCACTAAGCCAAAGGGCAATGTTTGTAAGATGTGTTTGCGCAAATGTTGTCCGCGTGGTATCAATTTTTGACATCTCTCTAGTCTTTATCTGTATATCTGACGCCCTAAAGCCATTGAGGTTTACTTGCAGGGTATTCAAAACAAACGAGAAGATGGTACAAGCATATTTGTAGGCTTCCCAAACTGAATTTGAGAGTCACAACTTAAGGATATAGATAAAATTGGATTAGATTGTGTATGGCATCTTGCACCACGAAAAGTCCGCTTTTTTGTTGACAAATGGGTTTAGAACGTGTCCTTCTATGTCTCAAAAGACTCAAGGTGCCCTGCTAAGGTCCATACTCCGCAGTTGCCTCGTTGTTGTCTCAATTGCAGCGGCCTGGTACTTGGTAGCGTCGCCAACTCAAATGTATTTTTATTTTTTCATTTTTTTGACATCATTCAATCATACCTTCATTTCACATCGGTATACTTGATTTCCTCCATGAACGCGTTGAAACAAAACTCATTGCTTTTGAAACTGGTAAAATTCGGAAGGATACCTGCTGCTCGATTGGTATTGCCTGTCAGAGTGTTGTCAAGATTTTACCTCACTTCTTCTCCAGCCTCACATTCATTATTGTTCCAAAACTTCCCCGACCGCAAATCATCAATTCTTCGTTACTCAACAAAGACTGCCCCACCACCCCAGCCGCCACATGATAAGGATTTTAAAGGCAAGAGAATTCTCAACAGAATCACCCGTGCTTTCACCTTTTCATTATCGTCAGTCATTGTTCTCGGTGCTGCCGCAATTGCACTTTTGGTCATTTATCTTATACTTTCGGAGTTACTTTTACCTTCAGGAGATACACGCACATTCAACAAGGCTGTCAAACTCGTCGAACAAAATGAGCAAGCACAAAAGGCATTGCAATTTTCTGCTGGTGAAAGATTGAAAGCTTATGGAATCGTTGCTGCTGATAAATGGGTTCGTAATAGGCCAGTTCAAAGTTCCAAAGCTAAAGGCAAGGATGGCAAGGACCACTTGGTAATGAAGTTCCAAGTCGAGTCGGATACAGGTGGAATTGGTGTTGTTACTTTAGAACAAGTGGATAACTCATGGTGGAATACAAAGTTTGAGTATATGGCATTGGATGTGAGAGGCTATAGAAGAATATACATTATTGAACCCGAGAGGCCAGAAATTGCCAGACTTGGCAAAGGATCGGGATTTTTGGGTTTAAATTGGGGACCCAAGAAAGATTAAATGCGAAATACGTTTGAAAAAACGTTCAAAGGGTAGGGCCAATGTTGATGCATTCGAAGTTACTTTCCTGCTTGGGGTCGTGACTGGTTTAGAGTTTCTTTTTTTACTCACATCTTTTGTTGCTTTTTTGGATCTGGGCTTTTTATGGTCCTCCGGGGTCTTGGTGTACTGTTCTTCGTTGTCATCTTCGTTGGCGCCCATTTCATCATCAGCTTCAGCTTCGTCTTCTAATTTGTTGTTATCAACTTGAGGGGCCTCTTCATGGTCAGCATCATTCAATAAAGTTTGACAATTCCTACCATCCGTGGAAAACATCGTATTCAAATCAACAGAAAGCCTAGCAATTTCACCCCGTCCCTGAAATGTACAAATATCTTTTCTCTTGCCTGTTTGTTCATAGTACTTATTCAATGCATACGATACTCTTATCATGGGATTGCAGTCACTGTATTTGCCGTATCTTCCCAACCTACCGTTGGCGTTTATCTCGTCACAATCAACTTTGAAGCAAAGGTCTTTGAGTAAACTCTCCTCGTCGAATGAGCCAGTGTCAACGACAACACATGACAAGGATTGCCACAAACACTCACATTTACCGAAATCCGGGGTTGGTGGTAGCTCGAGTGATACTTTCCAAATATCTGATGGTTCGGAACAGGTCAATTTGGGGCGTTCCTGTACTTCATCTATAGGTAGACCAATAGGATTGACTGCATTGAATCTTGTCTTTAACGTTTCAAAATCGGGCAATTTTGCAATGGTGCCATCCTTTTTATTCTGAACTACTCCATAATGGTTAATCTCTTCAAAGTACTCGTATGCAATACCACCTGACCATGTCTTTCTCATTGTTGACCCAAACAACGCTTCTACTTCTGTGAATGGGCGAGGAGTTATAATATTGCAGCCAAATTCACTGAAAAAAACTGGTGTTGGGTAATTGGCAAACACTGCCGTCAACTCACGATATCCTGATGTCATGTAAGTCGAGTATCCACACCATTCATATACATTGATGGCAAAGAAATCAGATTGGGAATATTCGTCATTAAGATCACAAACAAAGTAATTGGCCAAATTTGCTCGGATTGAAGCATCATCATTCGATGCATACCCAACGGGGATCTGTCTGTATCCTTGATCATGAATGTATTGCTTTACATCTCTCACTGCGCTTCTAACAAATGGCACTGCATCAATATTCAGTTGAGAATTAGCGACTTCATTACCAGCAAAGAATCCCAACACATTGTCGTACTTGCTCAAAGCATCAACTACTGATCGATACCGAATCAAAAGCTCTGAATCCCACCTAGGAAAGTCTCTCCTGATGGAAACGTACGGTTCTGATAAATCTGCCAATATATAGATCCCAGCTTCTGCAAAAGCTTCCATACACACATCGTGGTTTGCATTGGGATTCACTTGATAAATTCGCACAACGTTGACACCAAGTTCTTTTAAGTATTCCAAATCACGCAAACAAGTAAATGGATTGGCCAAAGGGTCAATGTAGTTGGTTTCAGTGGTTGTGTCAAAGACTTCTCCTTCTTCACGGGATTTTTGATATGCGATACCTTTGATAAAAAATTGTTCCTTGGTTCCACTGTTGTAGAATTTGTTGCCAACGATTTTGATTGGGTAAAGTGGGAATGAGTCTTTTTCGTTCTGATTAACGACTCTGGTCATAACGACATGAGCGACTATGAGGATTGTAAGTATTAACATGTGCATTGTTGCTTAAAAGAATGGTTGCAAATTTGTGCAAAATTTATGCGAAATAAAAGTCTTTACTTGATATTTTGTATTAAAGTTGTGGATATAGTCATATACATTAAAATATTTCATACAATTGTTTGAATTCTTTCTTGCCTCTACATTCAAGCATGTAGATTTCTGTCTCACTTAGCTTGATTAAAAGTCCCGCCTTGCCTATCTTTTCAATGATTTCTCTTTTCTTATCATTGGGGATTACCCAGCTTATTACATCACTTGCACTGGTCAACAGTAAGTGATACACAACTTGCTGGTGATCAACAATCTTGTCAACACATAGATCCATCATTGACACAATCTCCCACGATGATGGACTATTGCGCTGAGAGTAAGATTGTAGTTGTTTTTGCAAACGAATAGTCATTTCAATCTGCCTGGCATGAATCGCGTTCGGATTATTCATCATACATGCATAGGACAAGTCATCGCCAATTGAATTCGACAATGAGCTTAGGCTGGTGAAGGTGGATGATTTGCTGGGATTATCCATCAATGACGAAGACAATGTGTTGTTTGAAGGTTGCTGGGAGGAGCTCAACGAATAATGGTTGCGTGTAGGTGTAGTTATGGAATTTATTGAACTTTGAAGATTGCTGGCAATTTCAGAAATGAGCGCTCCTTTGGAACACCTAATCATTACTTGCATTGTTTCCTTACTAATTGAATTCTTTGTTTGAATTTGTATATCAGATCCTGAAGATGATCTAATATCTGTGCTTGTGTTAATGTCAAGTATCAACACAGGTTTGTCGATAACATCCTCAATGCTTTCATCGTATTCTTCTTTAAACACAAGAAACCAACTCTTTTGTGCCTCTTGATTGACAGCTATCTTTACAAAAATGCTTTCCGCAGCAGTAACCATCTCCCATTTCCCATATTGTTGCTTCCATTTGGAGATCTTGATTGCTTTAGGAGAAGAATCCGAGATGTAGACATCAGTCGTTGTTTCCAGATTAATGGAATTTTTCAATTCCGCTGGAATTGTTAAATTCTCTTGCTTGGTTGCACTGGTTACTGATGCATTAACATGTGGCTTAAAAAAATACGTGGAAGTTGATGATGGTAAAGCAAACGGAGCAGGAACACTGGAAACTGATCTGGTCATGGTCTTTTCCGGATTTGAGTCAATTATGGGAGAGTTTGTCTCGTCTTTAGTTACTGCAGGCTGAGACGATTGTGGTGTCTCGGTTTCCTCCTTAGTTGTCTGCGCCAAAGTTTCTTGTGATTCATTTAAATCCACTTTAGACGACTTTTTGAAGAAAGTTAGTATCGACTTTCTTCTTGGCTTCCTCTCTATGCATCCTCTAAAATTTGGTTGATATGACTGTCCAAACTTGGAAATATCAATAGCGGACCCACTTGACAACTGATACATTCTTGGCTTTTCTCCTAGATCTGGCGCTGATGTTGAAAACGTGTTCAGATACAACTTGGGAGGCTCGATCTGCTTTTCATCAATGATATCATTATCGGTAGATTGTACACTCTCTGGTGAGCAGTATTCCGCTTGATAAGATTTCGGTCTCTCTGCATCATTCAGGTAATCGTCAGAATATTTCCTTTGATTGATAATTTGAAACAATTTTTCATCATCATCATCATGATCATTATTGTCATCCACATTGACACGCTGCTCTGTAATCACCTTCTTCATAATTGGTAATGACTTGTCATACTGTGATCTCAATGACTCTGAACTAGCCCTGGTCTTTGTTGGAGAGGGTGCTGGCGAGTCATATAATTCTTTGAAAGAAGTGGGACTTTTTGACAATTGAGTAATTGCCTCCTTTGGTACAAGTTCTGCGTCAGACACAATATTTATCCCCAACCCTGACATGCTGTAAGAGCTTGATTCCGAATGTATCAAGAACTTTTCACTTATTGAAGAGTTATCACGTTTCAAAGGGAATAGTTTTGATAGGTATCTGGCCCACTTTGCACATAAATCATGGTCTTCAAATTGTATCAGCATTGATCCCTCTGCACCATTTGTGGACAGAAAATTTATTGCTTTTAAATCAATGGTTCCGGTCGAATGAGATAAGGATAATTCATTGACTCTAAAGGGAGGGTATTTCAACGTTCTGCGTGTTTTGCATCGACTGTCCTTTGTAATATCTAAAATAGCCAACGCATTGTAGTCGCCAGTGCCAATCAAATCAAGAAGCAACAACTCGGTTTCACCCCCATCGAGTAGAATACGAGCATGAGCAGTTCTGCGTATTATTTGATCGGTCTTGAAATAACTCGACACAAGTTCCTTTTGTTTGAGCACAGTTGAAGTGAATGATTGAATACCTGAGAACTGGATGTCGTTCAACTCCTTCGATTGTGACATGTACTCATGATTGTCATATATGGCCCGTAAATGTTTTGAAAGCGTTGCTAGTTTTTCAAGTACAAATGGATTTCTTAAGTATTGAGTACAACTGTTGATAAAATTTGAATAGTTCTTCAAATTGCTTATGGGACCAAGTAGTCTCTTTAATGTTGTAGTGTCATCAACAACCACAGTATTCAATTGAGTTGTGTATTTCTCAAACAATATAATATTGTCATCTTCTAGCCATAGTATTAATTCATTTATGAAGTTCTTGAATTGTTCTGTACCGTATTGCTGAAAACCATGAATAGCATGGATAACTAGCGACAAAAGCTGGTTGTTTTTGGTATATAAACCTCTAACTATTGAGGATAATGTGAAGGGGGTATTGGGTGGTAAGTTGGATTTCAATTGCTTTGCAATTCCAAGGATCTCGATCAAGTCATTATTCTCTGATGAAACAACTTGGTGAAAGTGCTCTAGTAAAGTCTGTATACATTCTCTTTGAGATGTCATTTGTTTTGGTTAGTTCAAGGTACTTTTGACGTATTGAGAGGTGCAACTGGCTCAATACTAAACGGGGTGGGAAAAGAATAGAATGAAAAAGCAAAGTGGTTCGTAGGCTGGTGGATAAATACAAATATATATTTGTGGCTTGGATTAGTGAAAAAGTATCTTTTTTTGACAGTATTGTTGAGAAAGACAATGGGATGAGATAGGTGGTTAGTGTTTTTAAAAACAATAAAAATGTGAAGTTGGATTAATATGCTAGTTTTATATGAATAGTATTATGTGTTGGGTATATATCTCTTTGTTGGTATGTTAGTGTTTTTATTTAACCCAAAGCAGTTAAAAAGCTGATGTACATCTTAAGACGCGATTATTATTGTATGTTGTGTTTTTGTGGTTTTGCGTTTTTGTGTTTTGCAAAAGAATTTATAATTTTCGCGTACTAATTTGCTGTAGCATGTATCCTATATATCATCTCACTGTCCCTTTGAGAATAGTTCCAATTGGTTTCCATCCACAGTTGTAATTCCTGGTTAGAATGTATTAATGAATTTGGTCTCTTTGGAGTTGAAATGACGTGACAATGATCAACTCGTGAATACTGAAACACCATTGTGCAAGAGGTACAATTCAAGGGTTGACCAGAATCACAACAACGATAAGCAACTGCATTAGTGAAACCATTGGCCAATTGTGACATTTCCCAGCATGAGCGGCATACTATGTACATTGCAAAGTCGCGAATCCGGCAAACGCAACTTAGCTGAGGAGAGTGAATGACCACGGCATTAATCCAACATTAGTACACCAACAGATGTAACACGTCAAGCGCTAACATCGGAAACGCGCAGCCGCTGGGTCATTGCTGTTATTCATCTAGTGCCTCTCGATCGGGTCTGCTCTTTTTGGAATACTTCGCCAACTTGAAAACGTGACATAAGCCATCAAATCTATCCTAGCTAGTACTCCCTTGAAACCACCCAGTCCAATACTTTTCCAATACCGGAGCCAGTCTTGCCACTTACCAACTTGATATCCCAATGATCTCGTTCAGGAATCATCTTCTCCAATTGCAAAAGGCCAGTAACAATTACCTTCAATCGGGCCAATTCTGCGTCTGGTATCAAATCAGTTTTATTTATGGCGATTAGCAAATACACCCCAACTAATCTATCTTGTTCAATGATTTTGTCACGCAACTCTCGATACGACTCTTCTATTCGCTCCAAACTAAGACCATCAATGACCCATAGAACAACATCCGTCTTGTCAAAGTAATTGCTCCAAAATGCTCTTAAGCTGGTTTGCCCTCCAATATCCCACATGTTTATGGTATAGTCTTTGTATGGCAATGACTGTATTCGAAATCCCATTGTTGGTGAAATGCTGTCTACATCCTCGTGCAACATATTTTTGACAATAGTGGTCTTGCCCGAATTATCGAGCCCTAAAACCAACATCCGAATCTCTCTGTCTTTTCTCTTTTGGTTTCTAATGATTGTTAAAAGCCCCATCTTGACTTGAGCATAGTGAGCCAGATAGAGACCTTCTAGATAGATATCAAATCAAACGGAAGAAGAAAAAATTAAAAATTAAGAATATAATTAGCCGCAACTTTAAGATGAATGAAATTTTTGCCATTGCTGCAAATAAAGAAAAATAAGCAGTTTTATGCTTCAAACGATGCTATATGGTAATTCAAAAAGGTCTAATAGTTAAGGTCACAGAGATGAACAGTCCACGAAAGCAAGGAACTCAACGGTCCATCTACGACTTTACTCAGAAGCAAGTAAGTGTAAAGAGTGAAGAAATCGTGACGCGATGCGACCAAGTAAAGGAAGAAATGGAATCAAATGATGATCTCATGAATGGGCTCGAGGCAAACTTGGGTCTGGAGACCATAGTCAAGACCGAGCCGACCAATACGCAAAATGTCGGCCTCGAAAAGGAGTCGAAAGTCCAGGTCGATCTTGATAACTCGATACTATTCAAAAAGCAAAGTGCCGACAAAGAATCCCAAGATGAGACCCACGCGTCTGATCCACATAATTCCAGTGTTTTTTGCCCTGTTTGTGAACTTGACATCTCGTCGTTAGACATTCGAGGGAAAACCGATCACGTAGATACGTGTCTTGTACGCGTGACGTTTGTTAATGAAAAGTCAAACATGACACCAACAACAACAACGAAGACGACCCTGTTCCCAAGTAAGAGAACACCTTTGTCGAACGAAAACAAAGAGTCAAGATCTTCAATTTCCAATGGAAAGAAAAGAAAGGTCGAAAAGGAGAAAATACGATACATTAATACTGAAACCAATACAGATAAGAAACCTAAAATTATCAAGCCACCAGCAACAGGCACAAGCTCTTCCAAGTCGCGCCGAAACGAAATTTCAGCATTGAAAACCATGACCTTTCCTGTGGAAAAGAAACTGGGGCTGAATTACCAAGTGTCCGTCGACGCGTTTTGTTTTGCTCCACACGCTGTTATTGATAAATACTTTTTAACGCATTTTCATGCTGACCATTATGGAGGAATTTCCAAGAAATGGGCCTATGACCGCGTTTTCAAAGACGACACCGACTACGATAATGATGCAAAGTACAAACGAATCATATATTGCACTGAAATCACCGGTAAGTTGCTTACATTGTATTTTTCAATTGATCCGCGTTTCATCAAGCAAATGGCTATGGATACCAGGTACAAGGTAAAAGATTATGGTTTAGCTGATGTTGCTGATGGAGGTTTCAAAAGCGTCGAAGATACCCCTGGATTATATGTCACACCAATAACAGCAAACCACTGCCCTGGTGCGGGAATCTTTCTCTTTGAGTCCATTGGTTTGGATGGAAGGATTCATCGAATCCTCCATTGTGGAGATTTTAGAGTCAACATGACAATTTTGGACCATCCATTACTTCGTCAATTTAGTGTTGCAAGTCAAAGGATTGAAGACTTATTGAGGATCGACAAGGTATACTTGGACACAACGTATATGAATCCAACCTACAACTTTCCCAAACAGGAGTTGGTATGTGAGACTGTTGCTCAATTGTTTGAACACTTGACGGTTCAAGAAGATAACAAATTAAGTAATACTTTGTTCAACAATTGGTTTGGAGTGTTGACACAATCGAGAATTACTGATTTTTGGAAGCCTACCCCAACAGTGAAGAAGAAGAAAAAGTTTTTAATTTTGGTGGGTACGTATGTGATTGGGAAAGAACGTTTGGCAATTGCTATACTGAAGAGACTTCATTGCCCCATTTATGCACTGAATATAAACAACAGAAAGAACAAGTATGATATACTACGAAGTTATGACGATGACTATTTAGATCTGGTTTTAACTGACGATGAGTTGGGAAGAGATTCTGGCTCTGAATGTATTGTTCATCTAGTTCCAATGAATATAGTCGGTTCGGTGCAGGAATTGTCCAATTATTTCAATCACAATCGGTACTACGAATCTTTTGAACGTTGTGTTGGCCTAAGACCAACGGGTTGGAGTTTTGCACAAAATGGAAAGTCAGAACCTGAACCCCTGGACACGATTCAACCCACTTCTTTAGGAGCAGTAGCAAAATTGATGGCAAATACCACGCTATACACGTATATGGATCACATTCTATCCCAAGTTCCTAAAAGCAGAGGCAAAAACAAACCGGACCAAGAGTTGTATCGAATTTATTCAATACCATACAGTGAACATTCGTCTTTTCGAGAGTTGGCTTATTTTGTGGTTTTCTTCAACATTGGTCAAGTAATACCCACTGTCAATTGCCACAACGAATTCAATGTAAAACGTATGGAATCAATCATTGGAACTTGGGAGCAGTTGCGTCGCATCCACACCGGATACCTTAACGAAACTGATGACACTGTTCCTCCGGAATTGATTGAAAAGATTCAAAGCTTGTCTTTAGATACATTCTAGAATACATTTTAATCTCTATAAAGTGGTTACAAAAATGTGCAACCAATTTCGATTTCAAGGTTTTTTTACTTTTGCCTGATACGCATTCAATACCTCTTCACAATCGGAAATCAGTTTGCATTCACTCCATTGAGCAACAAGATCTCCTTCCTCATAAGTATAATCGTTAGCATTGTTTTGCGAATGTGCAGCACAAATTGTCTTTGCTGGTACTAAAGTTGTTTTGCTTAACACAAATGGGTGCCATTGTAGAAGATGAGTTAGTGCGGAATCAGGTCCATATGGGAAGCTTTGATAATTCAAGTAGAGTTCGTTACTCCATATCTCGGTAACTGCTTTACCAACAGGGCCATTTTTAAGAATAAATGATGTTGTCTCAATCTTCTTGTCGGATTGAGTTAGTATTAATTGTGTGGATTCTGCTCTAATACTCTTGTAAGTCTTAATTACACCGGTTTTTGGTATCAAGGGTTGATCTCTCAACATCTGCGGATTTAATACCTCTGGATTAAGTAATTTCTTTTGAATATTCACCGTCATGTCCATTATGAGTCCATTCTCGTCTAGATACCAAAACCACTTGGCATGTGGGAATGCAAACATGGCAGCACGAACGCAAAACAAACGAACCCATTTCGATCTCTCCTTATCTGTCAAAGCAGAAATGGAGTTGAATTGGGGAATGAATTCCTGAGCCCAACGAACATATACTCCATAGTTTTGAAAATGGGCATAGTCAACACGATTTTGAACAATTTTGGCCAACCCGTTGAGAGAATATTTTTCGAAATCAACAGCAGTAACAATAATCACTTCAGGATAATTTTTTAAACTCTTTGGCTTAAAGACAATGCGGTCTTGATTCTTGAAAAAGTTTTTAGCCTTCATAAACTGATCCTTTTCATTTTCGTCTTTTTCTCTCAATTTTTGTACAGCTGGATCTGGGTTATCAAGAGCACTCAAGGGTTGAAGAACCACCTTGTCGCCTATTTTGGCTTGGTGTACAAGCTTTTGCGGTGTTAATTGCTTCAAAAGTGGTGCTTGTTCAACTGGTGGATAAATGTATTTTGACTGGTTTTCAATTACGTGTTTACTTGAGTACGGATGTGCTGGTGGGTAATGAGGTACTGAAGATGAATGGAAAAGAATTGATAGTATCGAGAACGGGGCAAATAGATACCATACCACAATGATCCCAAGTATTATCAAGGGTAGGCTTCGACGTTGATTGAGCCTGCTGAATGTCGCAGGTAAAGGTAGATATGACTGATTGGATTTACCATACCTAGGTTTAAAAGCTCCTGATTTACCAAACATAATCTCAGTTTCACCGGTCTGTTATTTGAGACTTATATTTGGATGATGGTTGATGTTTTGAGAAAAGAATCCGATGTCTGGGATCAATGTTTTTATTTTTTCTTTTTTTTTTTTTTTTTTTTTTTTTTTTTTTTTTTTATTTTTTCTTTTCTTGATTCCACTACTTCTATAGTAGAGCACCTTTGGCCTTGGCTTTGGCGTGGCTTACAAGTTCTACATGTCCTACAACAAACCCCCGTACATTAGAGATACAACCATTCAATTGCTTGATCTACTTACTTTGGATGTTCTTTATTTATTCTATCTTCAATCACTTGCAATGCAATTTGCCGTCTCCTTTCAGCGACAGAACTGGCAATACTCTTGTTGCTCTGACCCACCTGTTCCAGCCTCTTTTGTGCTCTCGTATTACTTTGTTGAACAGTTTCATCATTGAATGGAGTCACAATTCCCAAGAGGACCGATAGTTCGTATATTTGATTGAATACAGGGCCAACATATGGTTTAGTCACTGCTGGGAAAAACTCCACCAACTGAAACGTATCTGATGCGTCACCAATTAATACAGAGCCCGTGCTTGAGTCATTATTTGCCACTGGCAAAATAGGCTCTGTATTCAACGCTTGGAAAAATCTCAAATAAATGAAAGATGCAAAAAAGCTCACTGTTGATGGGACAGCTGGGTAAGATGATTGACTGACAATTGCCGACCAGAGCCCTAAAATAATCAACAACGCAAATGGCAAATGTTTCACTCTGAAATTCACCAAGCCTTGAAACAAGACAATGTTGTGCTCCGGTATCAATTGCTTAAATACAACAAGAAAGCCAAAATAGTAAGATATACCTCCCCCTAGGGGAGTGTTCATATTCTTTGCATCTTCTCTTATCAAATTGGATATAATAGCAACCAAAACAGTAATCAAATTGGTCACTCCGCCAACAACCAAGACGAATTTGATCACTTCCATGCGTCCCCAAAATCGTTCAACAAATCTGCTTCCAACAAACAAGACCACAAACGAAAAGATGAAAGATATGACGGAAATTTCGGCAAAAATGGCCAGTATAAGTACCCAAGGGTTGAAGAGGGTGGTGCTGGGAATCAATTGAATAAAGGGTACTAATATATCATGAAAGTTCAACTCCTCCGATCCAGACGTTTGGGAGTCCTTGAACATTCGGTATTTGATTACAAACAAAAAGGCACTGATGGTGGTCAAAAGTCCTAATAAGACTTCTGTCGATAGTGGAATATCCTTGCCTCGTAAAAATCCCATGTTCAGCGATGTGTATCTTGTGTTGTGTTTGTAATTGAGTAAACTCACTAAGAAAGGTTCAATCTGGACTGATTTTTTTGTCTTTTTTTTTTTGCTTCAAAACTTGAGAGTAGCTAAGAACCATTTCAAGAGACAAGGTGGTGGTGTCATGCATGCATACCAGTTTACACGAAACAACACAAATACTACATGCATCACCATTTACAAAAATACAAGTAATTCTTCGAATTTATCTATAAATATCAAACATCAAAATAAAAAAACAATAAACAAAAATAGGATGGAAGCAAGGATCCACTCATGTACAAATAAGCATTTATCTGAACGCATTCGTAGAATATGCTGTCGTATGGCCAGAATACTTTTCACTCAAATATGACCAAGTATAAGACTTTGGTCTGTTCGTAGGACCGGTATCGTTGTTAGAAACGTTTCTTGGTTGGAACAAACCATATGCAATTGAGCCCTTAGATCCAATGTCAGCAAACTGATCAACCTTGATAGATCCAGAAGCAGCAGCTGGGGCAGCAATAATCACAACAAACAACAAGAGCACTGCAAAGTACAAAGTAACATATTTTCTCACCATTCTCTTTCTCAATCTAGCTTGTTTCAATGAGTAAATTGGTGGTCTAATCAATCTAGATGGTTTCAACCAGAACAACATCATTGAGTGCCATCTGTCAATCAATGGAACTGCCAATATAGGTAATTGACAGAACAAGATGATATGAGCCAACATGAAATCACCAGCAAACTCAGACATTTCGACAATCTTGGCAACAAATTCACGAGATGGTTGAGTGAAAGCCATCCATCCCATACCAGTATTGTACCACTTACCCGTCCAGAATGCAGTATTGGCCTTATCATTCTTGAACTCTCTGGTCAAGAAAGCTAAAGTTAAAAACTTGAACAACAATCTTTGAACGTAAATCATAGTAGCGAAACCCAACAACATTCTGGCAAAGTTGAAACCTTCCATAACCCACATGACAATAAAGAAAACAATATGTACAATCACAGCAATACCATGAGCAATACCGGCAATGACGGCACCGGTCTTTTTACAGCACAAGCCCATCATTGGTCCAGCACAACATGCCATACCAACACAACCAAACAAAACACCACAGTCAATAACAACAGGGGCCAAGGAACACACGATAAGTCTCAAAACAGAATTGACTTCTTGAACGTCTGTACTACCATCAATTTCGTATGGATACTGAGTGACACCGGTTTGAGCGTTGATAAATGTGAAAGCAACATAAAGACCAGCAGTGTAAATCAATGTTGGAAGGAAATCAGCAAACAAAATGTTAGATCTGTGAGCTCTTGATGCATCACCAGCAGCCTTTTCAGAAATATCACCAGTCAACTTACGTTTGAAACCGGTAATACGAGATCTCGAAAGCCTAACGTAACCAATCCATGAATTTCTGTGCCACTTGGTGTTACCTCTAGACAACCATCTAATAAAGTCTCTGTAATCAATGAAAAAGTCTTCCCAAGCAAATTGATGTGGGTTAAAGATGAATGGCGAAAACATCAATGAAGACAACGAAGCCCAGAACCACAACAATGGAGCTTGCCAATGAGCAACGGTTCCAAACAACAAAATCAACATCAATCTAGCACCCATATAAATTGACGAGTCAGCAAAACGGGAGTACAAGATGGAAAAGGGGATTCTTGAAGTGGCAAAACCTCTACCGGTTGAAATATACCTGGCACCACCAACAGTTAAATCGGTGAAAACAGATGATGAATAAATTTGGGCAACAAAAACTTCAAACATAGGTGACAACGAAATGAAATGTCTAACAAATCTTTGACAAGCTTTCCACACACCTCTTTCAATCAACTCTTGAACAACCAATGGAATGAACGAAATGAAGAACACAATAAAGATAGACAAGGTGTAACGTCTAATCCAGTCAACAGCAGGAGCAATGTTGTAACAACCAAATGGATACAAGACATCAGTGACTGGAACATCTCTATCATACGAACAAATAATTGACTCGTGTGCCAATGAGTTCAAGTTTGCCAACACCAACATAAAGACTTGCAAGGACAATTGAATAAACAAGTTATTGATATGGAAACCAGGATGTCCGTAGTAGAATGACAAGAACCTATCCAATGGCAATTGAGTTGACAAGTAGTAATATTCTCTAGACAACATCTGTTCACCCATACCGGCACCAATCTTGGTTGTGAAGTTCAAAATGGATCCGAAACCCATATCTCTACCTTTACCACATTGATAGTATTCACAATGCTTGATCTTACCACCTCTCATCATGGCATTCATACCAGCGTAAATATCTTCGTTCAAATGCAACCCTTTTTGTGCTTTAGAAACACCACCTCTAGTCAACATAAATGTAGCATTCAAGAAATCCGGGTGACCATAATGCAATTTACCTCCAATTTGAGCCAATGTTCTGGCAAACAAAGTACCAAAAGTTTGTTCCTTACCAGCAGCGACATCACCCAAGACACCAGAGTTTTCTGAAAAGATATATTCTCTAGCACCCAAAATAGCAACTGGAGCTTTCTTTTCGTGCAATGGATTTTCAGACTTCAAATCTGGTGAATATGGATTAACATGCTCAACATTCAATTCTTCAAACTCAGCCAAAACTGATCTAATCTTCAAACATTCTTCCAAGTAGTTATCTTGATTGGCATCAATCAATTGAATATATTCACCTCTGTGGAAAATAATTGCGTGATTCTGGTTATCGGATTTACCATCACCCAAGATTGGATTACCGGACAATTGAACTCTGAATTTAGGACGACGTCTACCATTTTCCAACATCTCACAATGACCATCAATCAAAGAAGAGTAAACTCTTGGTTCCTCGTCCTCATTCAATGCCGGTTCTTCATCCAAGAAAGCAATCTGTAAATCTGGGTAAGCACGCAACAAAAATTCTGCATTCTCCATTTCGTCATCCTTAAATTTGGACAATCTTTGCATGGAAACCAAAAATCTAAACTTTCTTCTGGCCATTTTCTCCAAAGCCAATTCCAATCCTTCTGGATCACCACCAAAGTATTGAACCAACTCTGGATTTTCAACCCTGTACAAAAGCTTGATGGCTCTAGCATAATTCATAAAACCGGATACTGTTCTGTACAAAGTTTGCGACCTCAAGGAAGCCCAAATTCTTGTTCTCAAAGTATACTCAGGTGCAGCAGATTTGAAACCAATACAATAAAATGGCAAATCATCAATCTTTGATTTCAATCCATCTTCAGATGCTTTTTCCGCATCTTCACCATTTTCATATGCAGCCGTTTCTTCTGCCAAAATCTTAGTGTCCTTAACAAAACATTCCCATTCAACTGGATGCAATTGTTTCAAATATTCCAACAAGGTGACTCTTGAAAATTGGTCATCTTCTCTAATAATTTCCCTCAATGAAAGCAAAATCTTTTCCGAATAGTGTGGAGTGAAAACAGTGAACGTGGGCATATTATCAACAGGAACAGGTTCCGGCATTGGAGTGGCCAACGATTGGGCAAAAAATGAAATTCTTCTTTCGGCTTCAGAATTTCTTGGGAAAAACTCCGTTTCAAAATTGTTGTCATCTTGGGAAGCAAAGAATGTTGGTGCTCTCAAAGTTCTCTTTCCTTCAATTTCTGATGGAACTTGATGGTACAATAACTTTTGCACATGGTCAATAGCTAACAAATGTTCTCTGTACATGGAGATAACAATGGCATTCCAAATTTGTGAGATAAGAACCTTTGGCTTGTACTTGATTTCCATTTCGGTGGTGGCCAAAATCTTTGAGTAAATTCTCTTTGGTAATCTGGTAAAGATGTTTCTCCATGGTGTCAAGATTGAGATACCCAAATAGAATGAACGACCAATGGAAAAGATACAATTACAGATAATGTACCACAAGTAGGTATCCAAAAAGAACAACAACAAATCGACAGCGTACATCAATCCCAACACAATCTTGGCTTGTTGTCTACAGACAATGTCACCATACCAAACTTCACCGGTACATCTCATTGTGGTCTTTGACAAGTTTCTAATAGCATCTCTCAATGACAAAGTCAAGAAGAAATAAGATTCAACCAACTTTGCTAGGAAAACCAAGACCCACAACAAATACGACATCCACATGTCCAATCCTCTTAACTTGACAAAGTTTGCAGTAAAAGTATGAGACGAGATGTACCTCCTCGACCTCTTGTTCATATACGAGGTGAACAAACCTCCCAAAGGCATGACAGCAAAGAAAACCAAAGTTGCAACAGCAATGAAGAATCCAACAACAGAAAGTGCATATGAGGACTTGGAGTATAAAGTCAATCCTGCAACTTTAAAAGTGTACACAACCGGAGCCAAGTTTACCAAAAAGATCAAAATCAAAAACATTAAACGACGAGTCAAGTGTTGAGCACCGGCCCATTCTCTAGGAACAAACATCCATTCAAAAATAGTGGCGAGAATTTGGAGGAATGCGGCAATAATACCACCAATGGCACAAGCTGCCCATCTTGATGAGGCAAGTGGCTGTTGATTAATGGTTTGAACATAGTTCTTGGTGTACAATGTTGGCGAGTTGTAAGCGGTATACATCCAATAAATACTTCCATGAATAATCCAAATTCTGTTAAAGTTGGTGACAAAATGCAACCAAGTTCTGATTTCTTTGTAAGTCTTGAAAAAGACATTGCTCCACTCAACTTCACCCAATCTTAAGTAACGTTCCTCCTTTGGAATATCAATCAATCTCGTACCATCAGTGAAAATGATTCTCGAAACACCTTCTGGGTACCAAAACAATTGGTTAACATCATCGTATCCAATAACCTTGTTGTGATCTTTTTCACGCTTAACAAATCTTCCCTCATAAATTTCATAAACTTGGGATCTAAGGAATCTGTATAAAGGAGTAATGACACGGTTCAAGTAGTCTCCCTCTGGAACTGGTTCTTGTCTTTGTTGACACAATGGTGATTCCAAATAGTCAACAGCTGTTTTGTAAAGATAACACAAACATTCTGGAGTAAAACGAACTTGGTTAGCCTCACCCCATAACAACAAGTAAAGAGCAATATCACGAACTCTTTCTTCAGGAGTCAAGGTGTTCATCTTTGCTTTCCATCTGATTTCAGCAGCTTCCAATGAATAGTCACCTTCCAATTCATTGGCTAAAGCATCAACATCTTCACCATGTTCTTCAGCTGCTTTTCTGGCCTTCTTGGATTTCTTGGAAGCCTTTCTAGCTTTTCTACCAATTTTTCCCAAAGTCATATTGGCAAATCCCAAAGTATCATCCAAATCTTGTTGTGATGAAAAAAACCACTTTCTGTAATTTGCATTGTCACCTCCAATGTAGTCAGCGTGTAAACTCAACAATGCTTGAGCTGGAGCCATACGCGATGATCTTGAATCCAATAAAGTCATAAAGTAATCAAACATATTTCTCATTGAATCCCTTTGGAAACCAAATTTGTTTGTCAAGTCAATGAAAATATCCTCAATGTGTTCAATCTTGATAGGTGCTTGAGGATCAGCTGACCATGCTGGATATGGTAAGTTGGACGACACCTGAAACTGAGTAGGATCATAACCTTGACCCTGGACTCCATAAATTGGTGTTGAGGCACCGGAAGATCTTGGATCACCACCATAACTCATCTGAGATGGAGTGTATTGGGTTCCATATTGATCATAACCCGGGGTACCTGGAGCTTGTCCATTGTAACTGAAATCTGAAAATGCTTCTGGATCAGCATTGTAACCTTGAGCATTCATTGGATGACCTCCATATTGGTTTGGATCATTGTAACCATCCATATCATAAGGTTGCTGGTGATATTGCGCATTAGGATCATAATAATCCTGGTGTTGTGGCTGCTGATTCATATCATCGTATGGTTGTTGTTGTTGTTGTTGTTGCTGCTGATTCATATCATACGGTTGTTGGTAGTACCCATCATTAGGGACACCACCACCCTGTTGATTAGGGTCGTAATAGTTATGGTTGTTATCGTTATACGACATCTGCTAATGTTAGTAACCCCACTTACTCTATGGCGATGTTAAGTATTTCAAAGTAAAGGATCAATATAGCAAAAACACGAGGATATAAATGTGGTTAGATTTTCGTTCAAATAAAAAAATAGGAAAACAAAATTCTTGATTTTATAATATAGCGAGTGATCTGGAATCGGTCAAATCTGGACCCCTTATTGATAGCGACAAATGAGATTTCCTTTCAAGATCTTGCTATGACCAAAAGACTGCAAAGTTGAAGTAGCAGTTAGATTGGAAAAATAAAAGGGTAAAAAGAAGAAAAAAAGAAAGAAAACCTTTTTCTCGATATCGTGTGTATATCAATGTAGTAATTTCAATAATCTTTTTAAATCCACAGCCCGATTTCAGATGTCAAAAATTTTCTTTCTCTCCTCTGTTGTTTTACCTAACATTTCTTTATTTTTTTTTTTTTTTCTATAATTCTCCTTTTTTTTTTTCCTGTGTTTTGTAACACACTCCTATTGTTAAAAATAGAACTTCTCGAGAGAAATTGGTACAAAGGACACACACACACCACACCACATAAAAAACACAAACACAATGCATTATTTCCATATTGAAGCAACAGCTGGATAAATCGGGCGAAATGCAAGATGAGTTATTTATCGTCAATCATTGTGTAATTGTATATGATAACTTCTCTTTCTCTTTTTTTTTTAAAAAAAAAAAGTGTTGGTGAAAGGGGTTTTAGCAAACATAAAAATTTCTTTTTCTTTTTTTTTGATTCTGTTGTGTTGTGTTGTGTTGCTTTTTGATTTTGAGACACGAAAAAAAAAAAAAATGTAAAAGAAATTGGCTCCGTTCACGTGTAAAAAGCAAATGATGGTGATTGACATTTACGTTTGTCGAGATGGTAGTAGTTGTAGGCATGTCCCATAAGCTGGTGCGTAACGTAATTGGATATGTTGAAGTTGCAGGAATTTCCTTCCAGTAGAGACTGCAGATAGAAGCAGCTGACATTTATAAAAATGGTAGTGTAAAAGCTCAATCTCCTGCACATAAACAATTTTCAATTATTATTTTTCTGCGTTTCTCTCTTTCCCCTTGAGGGAACAAATGTGAATCAAATTTGAGCAATTGTACACTACTTGATGTGGAAACTCAACCCCCAGTATGAACCGATTCCGTTGGTGTTGTGTATCTGTATGTGTGTGTGTGTATGTGTATGTGTTTGTACGTCCTTATGGATTCTTTCTCTCGATGAATGTCCAACATATTGACATCCCATGTTCATGGCCCTTGAATATACTTTTAAAATCGCGTGAAATGAGAATATACATACCTCTTATCTATTTTTTGTGACTTTTCCTGTTCCCTGAATCTCTCTGTCTCTCGTTGTCTAGCAAGCTGTGTGCTTTCTTTTTAGCGAATGAAACGACCTCGATTAATTAGTTGATGAAGGGAATTGATCTGATTGAAGATAAAAGATGTGGCTGATGATGAATAGATGGTAGTAGAAAAAGAAGAAAGAAGAAAAGTGGCAAGCAGTAGAGAATGAAATGATAAACTTTAGATTTCGATTGAAAGTGAGAGAGATCAGGAGAAATCTGAGATCGGTTGGAAAATGTAAAAAAAAACAAGAATCCCACACAATTTGAAAGACAAACTATTGTTTAGACCGGGAAGAGTAGGACGGGTTTCAAACAATCAATTTCCAATCCCGGTCAGAACAATATTGCCTTCGAAAAAAAAAATAGCAAAGGTCTGGTACGGTTTAGTCCATGCTATTTGACAATAGATGCTTCTACGTATCCCCCAATCGTTCTTAGTTTAAAGGGAATTTTTTTTTGTCAACAAAATCAAAGTCTTTTGCGTACGATTGAAAAATGTACCAAGGCTTAACTTCACAAGCAAACATTGCCTAGCACAATATAAGAGACACGTAAACATCCGACGATCGAAAACATACTGCACAGCATTCATTATATTCCCATGTTTGTGCCACAACACCACCAACCAACGTACCCACCAGATGTGCCACCTGTTTCAATCGATGCGGAAAAAGACCTTTGATTTTGTTACACATTCATTGTAAAAACGCGTTGTAGATCAACGTCGCCATCGCCAAACAATCATACACGCACATTTTAGCTCCATCCCTCGACCAAAGCCGGCTTTTAAATCCATCGGCAGTATCTGTGGTAAAACCTTACACGCGAGATTGAACTATGGAAGAGACGGATATAGAATTCAGACTGTAGACGTATATCCCCAGGAATTTGTCGCGTCACCAGAACGACGCTCTCTGATCTTTCAAGCGCGGTTATCCCCTTGAAACATCACCCACTATGGAGTCAACCGATGTATGCTGGTGTTCCCCCGACTGAGGGAGCAAGTGCCGACTATCAGTGGTTGCAACCTCGAAACCTACACAGTTGAGTATTCAGTAAATCTAAGCCACATTGTAAGAAAAAAAAAAAACTAAAATAAATTTAGTGTTAAAAAAAAAGAGACACGATGAAACAGGAGCTCGCCTCCTTTCAAACAAATTACGCGTCATCGACTACCGACCTCTTCTTCACAATAGGATGAGTACACTATATATCATCCTTAAAGTTGTATTGCGTAAATTAGCATCGATTAGATGGATGCTACTACGAAAACTACTATGTGCCACACTCTCATCCCTAATAGCGTGTCGAAATGGCAAATGAGAATTATTTTATGGGTCGTGTACTTGTTGATCTAAAGGCAAAATGCACAGACTCTTATTTAAAATTCAGACTTTGCTCGAGTTTGCACCTTATTTTTGCATTGTGCTACATTCATATTTAAGTCGCCTTTGGAAATCGTGTCTGTGTCGTGTCTCAGTAAAATTAAAAAGAAACACGAGCTGCCCAGAAATGTATCGAAAAAGGCAATTACTTTTCTAAAATAGGAAGTTGTTGTGTTTTTTTGATAAATGTGCACGACTGTTAAAGACTCTATTGTCACATTAGTTTGACACATTTTGATAGGACAAACTGCAACCACGACGTTAGTAGCTAAGACATGTTTCCATTAATTTTTCCTGGAGGTAAAAGCTTCCCTGGAATTAAAGTGCCGTAGTCAAGGCGTCTTGTGCCAATATTGCATGCATGATCTCAAACGTATCTAATTATTTATGCTAAATTGTTTGTTTAAATTTCTCGCAAAATCTTTGGTTGCAAAAAAAATCATACAAAGTTGTAAGCTTGGGAGTCATAGGCAACTTTCTTTGGCAAAACAGCCACCTCTCATTACGCCAACTACGTGTCCAAATATCTTGCACATCTCGTGTAAATCTAAATAACAAGAATCCTACCCCAAGTGATTCAAAGCTTATCATGATTAACGTTAGAGAACCTACAATGTTTCTGAAAAAAGCCGACGTCTAATAAGGAATCGAAAATGTCACTAAATCTCTCATTCATTTAACATCTATTCGCTCCATCCAAGTGCAAGCAACTCAGATCTGATTTCATCCTCTTTGGAAATTTTAATCACTTGGGTGTCCTCCAAAGGCTCACCACTGGCTTGTTTCATCTTTAATTGCTCAATTGCTCTTAATTTCTTCAACAAAGATCTGATCTTCTTTTCCTCGACCGAAACTACACCTCCAATCACCCCTGATCCAGTCGCAGCAACTTCGGCATCAGTGCCGGACGAAGTTGGAGCGGGTGAATCTTCTTTCGTCTTTTTCGCTTCCCTCTTCTTTCTATTTTTAGCGGCAGCTTTACTTTCCTTTTCAACAACGGGTGCTGCACCAGGAACAGTTCTGACCCTGCCACCACCATTTCTCGACAAGCCTGGTGGTGGAGGTGTTCCATTCTTCATGTTGTTTTCAAGTTCCTTTTGGTACAAGCTTGAGGCGGAACTCAGTGCAGCACTTCCTCGCGCATGTGGTGGACGATAAGCGCCTGCAGGTTTCTTTGCAGCAGCATTGGCAACAGCCTCACGTTTAGCAGTGTACTCTTTAGCAGATTCGTGTGCCTCCGGAGCTGGTTCTAATGTCTTCAATGGAGGGAAGTGTGACAATTCCTGTGGTTTCCATCCAATTGAAAACAATTCCGGAAACTCCTTCAAATAGATAAGCTTCCCACTTGCATGCCAAACTTTCAAACCGTTGTCAACTCTCAACCTTGGAGACGTTGTAGCGGTCAAGATATAACGTCCACACGGAGACCATTCACAAACTGATGTGTTTGAAGCTTCAAATGAAACAACTTTAGAAAATTTATTCTGACGATCATACACATCAACGGTCCCTTGCAAGTTCCCAAATCCTGCAACCAAAACAAACTTGGCATGAGGAGAGTACAAAATAGTGTTTCTTGATGCTGTGGGCAAGGAATGAATGGCATTGCCTCTAGCATCAAAAAAAGTAGTTTCAGAAGGCATGTATCCGTATGAAACTGCAAATTCACGGGCAGTTGGTGACCATGTGATATCGTGAATTGGCCCTTCCTTGGTCAAATCAATTCTCGAATTATAAGATCCAGCGATCCCCAATAAGTAGAGATTAGTTTCTCCATAATAAGACTTGTTTGAAGTGTCGTGGTCAGTTGATGCCAATGCTAACAATGCAGTTCCTAACGAATTCCATTTTAATGAACATCTCTCCGCTTTGAAAAAATTCTTGAAGCAAACAGGTTGATTAAAATTGGGGATGTTATAGATGAGTACACTAGCTGGTTTTCCTGATTTCTCAGGAACAAACACAGCAACACTGGGGTTCTTGCCCGGAGAAATTTGAAAGTTTTGAAAAGTACCTTTTGCGTCTTCCAACTTGTACTTAAACGAAGGTTGGTTCATATTGATCTCAGAATCACTGTCGGCGACCACTTCAAAGAATTGAATCTCGCGATTATTCACACCTCTACTCAATAATGTTTCTTCACTAGTAAACTGAGGCTTCCATCCATTTTGGTGCTTAGCACTCCACTCAGCAATTATGGCCTTTGACTTTATGTTGAAAATTTTCAAATTCTTGTTCCAAGTCCCATTCTCCTTGTTCAATAGCACTGGCTTACACCAAAGACACAAGTATGTCCCCTTTGGTGAAAAGCTCAAATCGAAAACATCGGGTATCTCAATACGATGATAAAGCTGGGCTTGGCTAGATGTGTCTAAAATGACAACTTCACTTGGTTGCGTGTACGCAAAAACTTGCCCATTTCCTGAGTAGAGAGCACATCTGCACTCACCTTGGGCCTTCGGACTAGGGGTTATTTCCTCAAAGTCTTGTATAAGCTCCACTGATCTAGGAAAACGACCTAATAAAAGTTAGTATAGGAACTAAAAGTTGGGAGATTAACGCAATAGCTTGATACATACAAAATAGCTCTGTTGATTTCGACATAGCGTCTAGTGAGTACGAATTTGTAATATGGCTTCAAAAAGTATGTTGTACAATTTGAACAATTGCTGGATTGTGAGAAATCGTGTTTGAATAATTGATCTTCTCGAAGAAAAACCGGTTTTTTTTTAATTTTTTTTTTTCTCTTTATTTTCGCTTGACGTCTTTTGCGGCAAACTCACCATTGAGGGCGGGACTTCGTTTTGTCAACAAATGTGTTGTATATTAAAAAAATTATAACCAATCCTACTATATCTCAAGGTACTACTTTTTCTTTACTTCGCCAAAATTCAAATGCCCAGTCTGTTCGGCATGTTTAGATGCACCAAGCTCTCCCACTAAGATCAGATAACAATCCAAACAACGTACTCTAAAGGTCGTGGTGTTTGTACTATAGTCCTTCTCTTGCAACAATTTACACAACTTCTTCGCGGCATCAACAATGGGTTTCTCTCTATCGTCGCCAATTTGAAATACACATTCATCATTTTCCTTATTCTTGGTTGAAATTTCGTTGCTCAGTGCCAACACATCATAATGGATTCCACTGTAGATCAACATAATAAATCTGGATGGCTTTTTCTCTTCATTCTCTATCTGGATAAAATTTCCCAGCTCAATGTCAATGCAAGTGATTCGAACGTCATACCAGTCCGCCAAGATCCCCAATTCAATTGCACCACCCCAACTATCCTTCTTCAAGATCCATCGACAGTACTCCTCTCGAGGTCGACCTAACACAGTTTCGGAATACAAAGCTGGATCCCTGTTCACATATTCGACTACCACTTTACGTAGCTCCTGAGGGGGCGAGAAAGTAGTGTACGAATCGTGTCCTGATATTGCGTATGATATCGAGTTGAACAAACACGAGTCATCATCAGGAATGTTTCGTAGTATCAAGTACTTATTCTCCAGTTCTATGTACACTGCAGGAATGTCGTCCTTCAAGTCTCGTTTTTTGTTTGTCGCAGTAGGTGCCATCAGTTCAAAGCCATTGAGTGGCGTACAGTTGGTGTTTGAATTCAGGTCCGGTGATAATGGACGCTTATTCGAGGCAAACGTAATACTTAGTTGATCCCCATCTTTCACATTCTTGTCCTGTAACGTTGTCTTTGGACCATAAGCTAAGTCAATTGGTTTTGGTGGGAATCCAGTTTTGATCACACAAATTGACTCTGATGTATCTGTATGTAGGTCAGTGTTCGCTTTTATATCTGCAACAAAGTCCTGAAACAATATCTCAGGGTCAACCTTTACTGTGGACACACCGCATTCGGATTTTAGTTTCAACCTCATATGGAACTAGTTAATCTGTGTATGGGATTATGTAATTTTAAGAGTCGATTGCTGCTGTTTGAATGAGCATTCTAAGAAGGGCAATCTAAGCCGCACCTTATTTATTTTCAAAAAAACTCACCTACATAACAAAATCTCCACATTGAAAGTGTTGTAAACGAAGATCGACGGGGTTGCTAAGAATGTAATGAAGATGGCATGTACCTATATAGATTATAATGAGGTGAAACCCGAAGCGGTTTTGCAAACTCTTGATAAATAATTTCCTCAGCGTCTTGAGATCATACATTGACACAAATCTCCCTACTTGTTGCCCAATTTCATACCGCAACAAGGGTCAAAGCCATTCAATTCGAGAACCTGCAACCTAAATTTGGCAGATACGTTCTTAGAAAGTGTGTGAAAGATTCCACATCGTGATGAAAGGGAACACCCTCAAGGTGCAGATTTACAAGCAATCTTCACAGCACCGCAATTTTGAAAACATTCAAATTATTCCTTCATGGTAATCTCCGTTGTAGTAGCTTCGACGGAATCGAGTCCTTCCCCTGGTTGCGTCAGTTGCGTCAGTTGCTGCGGCTGCTGCTGCTGCTGCTGCTGCTGTTGTGTGCTTTGAAACTCATCAGACGGAACCCCTGTGATTATGGCATCCAAGCTGTCTTTCTTTTGGTTATTCGCAGCTTCGTAAACGACTTTATTTGCAGCTTTGTATTGTTCCAATTGTTTATATTTTTCGACAGACTGAATAAATTTCTCCATGTTAACTCCACCAGCTGCCTCTGCCTCCAACGGAGTGTACGGACGTTCCTTGAGTAGCTTGACTCTTCTTTTATGAATCTTGGATTTTTGATGCCTGTCCAAACTTATTTGATTTTCAAAATATTTGGCACATTCTATGCAATAATATTGGCCTAAACCAGGTTTATACTCATCCAACGGTTGATTCTTCAAGTTGTTGATGGATTCTGGAGTGGACAAATCGTTATATATAAGGTCCAAGTCCCGCGTTCTCCTCTTTGTTTTATATCTCTTGACGCTGTATCTTCCCATGTTTGTATATCGACTGTTAGTTGGTGGGAGGTTGTGCCTACCCCAAAAAGTAATCGCAGAGATGAGCTTTGATCTTACATCGCGCTAGGGGTGTAGCCCTGTTCACGTGACCAAAACACTGCGCTTCACTTTCTTTCGCACGAAGAAAGACAAAAAGAACGAAAAAAAAATTACCATTTTGAAACATTCACCTACTGTTCACATCAACCAAGGTTAATAAAGGTATGTCACCAAGAGCAATAAAGTAATAGAGTATATGGGAAGTTTCATAACGGGAGGTACAACGAAACCCGAGAACTCCGCAGCTTTTGCTTGGAGTGAGTGGTCATTCAAATCAGCGGGTACAAAAAAAATCAATTTCGATTTGTAAGCAAGAATTTTGCCTCATCAAAAGTGAAACCTATAAATATCCCTCCATATCCCGCTCATTTACGCACACAATCATTGGAACACCTTTTTACTAACAGTTACTTATTCAGACAAAATGGCTAGAAGACCAGCTAGATGTTACAGATACTGTAAAAACAAGCCATACCCAAAGTCAAGATACAACAGAGCTGTTCCAGACCCAAAGATCAGAATTTACGATTTGGGTAGAAAGAAGGCTCCTGTTGATGAGTTCCCATTGTGTGTCCACTTGGTCTCAAATGAGTTGGAACAATTGTCATCAGAAGCTTTGGAAGCTGCACGTATCTGTGCTAACAAATACATTACCAAGGTTTCAGGTAGAGATTCATTCCACTTGAGAGTCAGAGTACACCCATTCCACGTTTTGCGTATCAACAAGATGTTGTCATGTGCCGGTGCAGATAGATTGCAACAAGGTATGAGAGGTGCTTGGGGTAAGCCACACGGTTTAGCTGCTAGAGTTTCTATTGGCCAAATCATTATGTCAGCTAGAACCAAGGACTCTAACAAGGACGTCGTTATTGAAGGTTTGAGAAGAGCCAGATACAAGTTCCCAGGTCAACAAAAGATCATTATCTCAAAGAAATGGGGTTTCACTCCATTGAACAGAGAAGAGTACGTTGCCAAGAAGAACAACGGTGAAGTCCTCGATGATGGTGCTTACGTTAAATTTTTGTCAAGAAAGGGTAACTTGGAAGAAAACTTGAGACAATTCCCATATTTTAAATACAACGCCTAAGTGTGTATAACTAAATAGTATAAGGTATGAAGGAGTTTTTACTCACGTGGAAATCGAAAGCTGTAGAGCGGTCAAGCTCTGATTGCCCAATGGCTGCGTCATTTGCAACCGTGGGGTGAAGTTGCTGTTTCTACTTGTTGCAAAACGGATAAATTCTTTTACCCGTAATAAGTAGACAACTCAAAACGCAATGCAAAAGAAAAAAAATCACATGTGAATCCAAATGCTTTTGTATAACAAAAGTCCGAGTAGACGAGCATTTACTTGAAGACTTTAAACTTTTGTATTAGATTGCCCCCGATAATGCAATAGATGCATATTCAACAACAGTGCTTGAAGTATTTAATTGTCGTCAATTCCCAAAGTCCTGAAACACTTTGATTCAGTTCCTCCTCAGCCCAGTCGTTCTAAAATAGAGAAAGAAAAAATTATTTACGTGACTTGAATCACAAATGTCTTCCCCGGATCCACCAGACAACAATAGCAGTCCCATGTCGTCACCCTCTGACGCAAGATATGATACCGCCTTGTCTGACACAATTGATACGGTACAAGATAACGAGACCTGGGACGACTTATCGTCTCCGGAACCAGAGTTGACAATGATGTTGACGGAATTGAATAATCGATTACGGTCGCAAACACAGAATATTAGAAACTACCGCAACCACCAAACTACAGAAAGCAATAACAGTATAGACGATTCAGAAATAGGATCTCTATCGCAAAGGGATATTCCACAATGGCAAAAAACTGCGAAAAGAACTTTGGTGTTTATTGGGTATACAATTACTACAGTCCTATTTTCCATCATAATTTATTTACATTCCTTATTGGTTAGATGCAGCTATGACGAGGAAACGTCAACCATGTTGTTGGACGGCGTGTTCAGAGCTCAAGAGAAGGCAATAGATGACTACCATAGAAGACATCGTGTACAAGTTGAAAATGACGATAATTAAATTTTATAATAGACAACGCTTGATTTTGTTTCACAAATTGTAGCAGGTGTACTCAAGAGAGTAGAATTTTTGCATTTAGGGACAGTTGGTGGAAGTGTTTTTTATAAATACAATATAGTTGTTGAGTTGGCTCACAAAAGATGCAACTATAATGAAGCTCTACACGTAATTCTACGAGAATTGTATCAATCGAGACGAGCAGATGGGCCGCTTTAGAAGCAAAAAGTGTAAGAACCATCGCGTAGATCAGTTAGTGTCACTGCACACTGTGTTTTCTGGTTGACTTTTCATCTCAGATACGCGTTGAATTATGTCAGGTACGAAAATGATTATTTTTTTCTTTTTCTTTTCTTGTGTTGGAAAAAACAGCGAAACGTGTACTTTTCTTCTTGTCCCATCAACTTCATTGAAATACACACTCACTCAATTAATTATGTCCTTTGCTGATAGAGAAGATCCTTCTACCTTGGTTTTGTTTGACGTCGATGGTACTTTGACACCAGCCAGATTGTCGGTTTCCGATGAAATGTTGAAAACTTTGGCTGAATTGAGAAAAAAAGTTGTCATTGGATTCGTTGGTGGTTCTGATTTAGCAAAACAAGTTGAACAATTGGGTCCAAATGTGTTGGAGAATTTTGATTACTGTTTTAGTGAAAACGGATTGACTGCCTACAAGTTGGGTAAAAAAATGGCTTCGCAATCGTTTATTGGTTGGCTCGGTGAAGAAAAATACAACAAGCTTGTCAAATTCGTTTTGAGATACTTGTCTGATATTGATATTCCAGTGAGAACCGGTACTTTTATTGAGTTCAGAAACGGTATGGTTAACATTTCCCCAGTTGGTAGAAATGCATCAACCCAACAAAGAAACGATTTCGAGGCTTACGATAAAACTCACCACGTTAGAGAAAAATTGGTTGATGCTTTGAGAGAAGAGTTTAAAGATTACGGTTTGACTTACTCTATCGGTGGTCAAATTTCATTTGATGTTTTTCCAACTGGATGGGACAAGACTTATTGCTTACAACACGTCGAGGGTGAGCATTTCAAGACAATCCATTTTTTTGGTGACAAAACCTACAAAGGCGGTAATGATTACGAGATCTACAATGATTCTAGAATCACTGGTCACGCTGTCAACTCTCCAGCGGATACTATTAGAATTTTAGACGAAATTTTTCACTTAAATCAATAAATATAGAGATTGATATATACATAGAGTTTCCTTTATTTGACTTTGTAGTAAATCATCGAACTGTCCTCTCCTGCAGCGATTGCTTGCTCGACATTGCGTTTTCCGATTTTGTGATTGTCAAGTAATTGCAATCTTTGTGTGTTCATATCGTTGATAGATTTTGCAAGATCCAATTTGTTTTCTCCATCTTGTGGTTCGAGTAGTCTTGGTAATCTGGTTGGTTTGCATGCTTTGATTCTTTTTCCGTTTCCGAATTGGCCATATTGATTGGAACCCAATGCAAACACGTCCTTTGATCCTCGGTTGTCCAATACTATGAACATATGATCGCGACCAGGAATGGCATCCTTTATACCGATATTTACAACCGCATTCGTTTCCTCATCAAATTCCTTTAATCCAATTAACGATTTGATAATCTCCGGGTAAGAACATACATGGAGATACCTGCCACCACCTAATTGCCCATTGAGTCCGTTGCCCAAGCTCAAAATCGCGTTTTGATCATTGTATTTCAAAATAATGTAGCTGGTCTCCTTCGATGCCAAAACTCTGGTAACTTCAAAGTTTGTATCCTTAGCTCCTTTACCAAACACATTTCGGCAAATCCTTTTGTAATCCTTTTTGTCAAAAACTTTTCTTGGAATGGGTTCGATTTGAGTAGTATTGGAATCACCACATTGACCAAAAGTATTGTCACCCCAAGTCCACACACTATCATTAACATCAGCGGCTATATTGAAGTAGTCACCACTGGCTATATCTGTGAATTTCCTTGTGACTATACGTTTAAGGTTTCCTTCTTTGACAATCTCATTATTCAACAAGGTCATATCAATCGGCTTGTTTACGGGAATTTCCTTCTTATCGAATGGCGAATACTGAGGCCCAAACTGACCCATGTTTTTTGGGTTTTTGGAAGAGTTGACCACAAAGATTTGCCCCTGTTTGGTGAGGAACGATAAATGATTAATACCGGAGGAAAACTGAACCACATTTTTGACATCTAACTTGTTAAAAGTTTGAGACTTTAATAGTCCCAACCAGTTGCGTTTTAGCATAGGAAGGAATCCAGCAGCAGACTTTCTTGGTGTGTAGGCAACTTCTCCCTGACTAGTCAAATAGTAAACATAATCAGAGGTTGCGGTTATCTTATCTACAAGAAAGGGAAGCTTGACCTCAGTCACCGCATGTTGACCCCTTTTCCACTCTACCACTTTTCCCTTGTCTGTTATTGCGATTATGTGACCTCTCTCGATGAAGGCATCCTTCAAAAACATTCCGTCGAATGCTGGTATTCTGATGGGTATTTTTGTGTTGTCACCAAATTGATAAACCCCAGGTGTTACCATAGAGTCCTTTAGCTGAGTAATATTCTCATCACTCAACTCCCTTTCTAGCTTTTCCAATAAATGCTTGGAACTCTTTACATTCTTCTTTGGTGCATCACCCACCTCATCATTGAAATCTTTGTACGTGTAATTCATCAAAAGTCGATTCTTGATGGATTCGTAATTCATGAATATTTGATGTATCGAAACAACACCAACTAATGCAGCAACTCCATAAAATACCCCTCTCATCCTCTCATTAAATTCATAACGTTTCTGTTGATTTTTTTGCTTTGAGATGAACTCTTGATGTAGTTGATGTAAAGTTTCTCGATATTCGTGTGAGCCTGGTTTGAGTTTAGTGAGACGTGGATCATTCTCGATGGCTTCATTAATGTCGATAGTGTCTTCATTTGATCTCAGTTTGGAAGGTTCAGACTTGGGTTGAGTTTTGTCATCAAGTTCTTTTAAAGAGTCAAAATTGTACCCATAAGAGTACTTTGTTTTGTTCTTGTTGAACTCCTCGATAGATGAAAATTTATTGTTTCCTGACTTGAACTTTCTTAATAACGTTGCTCGGTTCGTGTTTGAACCTAAAAGACGGAGATGGCGTATCATTGGCTTGGGCAACATCATCATCATCTTCCTTTTGTTGTAAAAGAGATGAAACTAAGTGAGAGCAAAAAAAAGTAATTCTATTATTCAATCACAATTACACCCAAATACCAAGTCAATGAACTCACTCATCGGACCCCATATCAAAAAACCCTTTCAACCTCATCAACTTCTTACTACGATACGATGCATCTCATCCATTACGAAATTCGACACGAGGAAATTCGTGCAAATGTTACAAGAGAAAGGTGGATTTGATGCAAAACAAGCTGAAGCTGCTGTCACTGTTGTCAACGGTGCCATCAACGACGGTATTTATTCCATCACAAATAACTTAGTTACTAAGGAGACTCTTTCATCAATAGCATACCAACAAAAAGTGGATTTTGCAAAGTTGAAAGGTGAGTTGCAAACCATGGATAAATCCGAGTTTACCACATTAAAGAAGGAGCAGGAGAAATTGAGAACAGACTTGACAAACTTGAAGAACCGTTTGAAAGAGGAGATTACAAAAAACCAGGCTAGTGTCAGACTAGATTTGAACTTGGAAAAGGGTAGGATTAGGGAAGAAAGTTCAATTAATGAGTTGAAGATAGAAGACACCTTTAGTAGAATAGATGAAGAAGTAGCAAACATGCAGCTGCAAATCAAATCTGTCAAAACTCAAGTCTTACAATGGTTGATGGGTGTTAGTACGGGTACTTTAGCTGTTCTTTTAGCCGTAGGAAGGTTTTTATATTAGTTAGCGACATATGCCTCTTTTATAAGAACAGAATGCACGAATTTTGAAAGAATTAACACGCGAAGCAAACAATAATGAGAGAGCGTAAAAAAAAATTGAAAGCAGAAGAAAATCGAAAACGATACCGGTGTCGTCATTAAAAAGAGTGATCATCACTGAATTACAACAGGTGCAGGAATTAACCAATGAACTCCCTCTATAATCACGGTTTGAAGCAAACACAGACAATCACCAAGGACCTTGCTCAGTTTGAAAAAAACTTGTCAACTTCGCCTTTATCATTACAAGGTGCAATCACGACTTCAATCACAGCATTTAAAAAAACCATCAAGGAATACTCAGACTTGCTCGAGAAAAACCCAACTGACTCGTCATATGCGAAACATGAAGGCAGGGTTAGCAAGTTCACCCAAGAGTTGGAAAGTTTCACCACCAAGTTTGACAATTTGAAGAAACAACGAGAAATTTCGGTGCAAGAAGCAGACAAACAAGAATTGATGGGAAGGAGACATATCAATTCAGCTACATCTCAACCCAGTGACAACCCGTACGATCCAAACCAGCAGCAACAACAGCAACAGACGATATCGCAGCGGGAAGGTCTCTATAATGAAAACCAAGCTCTTGCGCGGGGCTCAGAGCAACTCGATCGAATATTGGAAATGGGGCAACAGGCTTTCGAGGATATTGTGGAACAAAATGAAACATTGAGAAAAGTACAAGCTAAATTTGAGGAGGGGCTAATCACTTTAGGAGTTAGTCGGGGTACGATTAGAAGTGTGGAACGAAGGGCTAAGCAAGATAAGTGGTTGTTTTGGTTTTGTGTAGTAATGATGCTAGTTATCTTTTACTATATAATAAAGTTTTTCAGATGAGTGTTGATCAATCATTCATAGATGTATTGTCTGTTCGTGGGGTGTGAATGCAATTTGGATTGAGAGGGGTAAAACTTAAAAGATGTGAAGTGATTTCAACATGATGAGACTTTCGGCTTTTGCGACCTTTGAAGCATGAGCGCCTATATTACTGAAGCTCGTCCATTCTTGAATGCCCCACATGTCGTAATATTGTGTATAATTTTACGATATAAATGTAAAACCAAATCAGTATTGTTCTCCTGACCGCCCCACTTTTATTCAATAGAAACACGGGAATATTCTTAATTTCCGAAATCAATTTCACTATAGTGGGCTTAGAATTTCTTGGTTATATACTTGCCAAATAGAGTAAGATATGCAAAAAGCCTCTCAGTCTCAGTGTTAGCCTTTAGCTGAAGAGGTGAAGTCAATTGGGAGTTGTATCGAGGGTATGAACAGGACGCTTACTGGGTACCCCCCCAAGGTTAAATGTGACCACAAGTCATCGATCAATCTTCCAATTTCAAACCTCGTAGCCGAAAATCATTCTCGAGGCAGGTGTAATAATAACTTTAGGTGACGAATATTGTCCATCTGACATGTCACAATAAACGTGGTTGCCTAATTAGGAATGCTCATTAGTTTACAAAAATGCTGCAAATGATGAGCTACCAACCAAAAAATTTAGCTTTATTGCCGTTTTGGGCAATAATGGATCACCGAGAAAGAACACAAAACTATCTTTTCTGTCTTTATTTCAGTAATGATAGAGACCCATTAGGGAAAAGCACATTGTATGACAACATGATTAGGACCATATAACCTGCCTGTGTCATGTACATATATAAATAGAGATTCCCATATGAAATAGGGCGTTTGAAGTTTCTTTGCTTATTATCTTTTGTCATTCCGCCAATTGATTTGAAAAAATTTGCAACAAATTTGAAACGTTGATTCACTCCTTCACACAATCAAGCACTGAAGACGCCAAAATTTTCTTCTTTGACAATTCATTGCTAAATTCAAAGCCACCGTCGTCACTTCAATATCATTCCACATGAAGTTTAGGCTCGTCGCTGTAGCCCTTGCTGCCGCTAGTTTCACAGAGGCAGCCCCAATCAAACGAGGCTTGCTTGAAGATTTGTTTGGACTAGATGGTACGACCACAACAACGGCGTTAGCCGGAGCTCAAGTTGCCGCTGCGGCCCCTACCAGTACACAAGTCACTGCGCCAGCTGCAGCACCAACCATTACAACCTCCAACACGGGTGGATTTTGGGCAAACCTATTTGAGGGATTCGGAAGCGGTTCTGACACAACTGCAGCGCAACCTCAAGTACAGGCAGCAGCACAAGTAACCACCCCGGCTGTTGCTCAAGCAATATCTACATCAGCGTCTACCCCCGCTTCTTCATCTGGTGGGTTTTTTGCCAATCTTTTTGATGACTTTTTTGGATCCAAACCATCTACTCAAGCTGCTACTGCTGCTGCAACTCCTGCTGCTGCCACTCCTGCTGCTGCCACTCCTGCTGCTACTTTCACAACACCAACTACACAAGCTGCAAACACTATTGTTGTTTCCCAACCCACAACCACATCTTCTCAATCCAGTTCTAGTGGGAACTCCGTGGAGGATTTGTTTGCATTCTTACTTGGAAGAAGCTCCTCTCCGGTGGCTGCTGCTACTGCTACTCAATCTACACCAGCGTCTGGAAGTTCAGCTAGTGGGTCGAATAGCGGTTTTTTTGGACTTGGCGATGAGTCAGATTCTGCAAGCTATGGAGCTTCCTCACAAGCAGCAACATCAGCAATTGTAACCAATACTTACCAAGGTGGCTCACCAGGAAAATATACGGGATCAATCAATACTGCCACTGCCACTGCCTCAAATGGTGGAAGCGCGGCAGGTGCCACTGCTGCAGCTGGCTCCAAAGGTATAACCTACTCACCATACAAAAAGGACGATCAATGCAAGTCAGCTTCTGAAGTAGCCGATGACATTGCAAAGTTGAGCTCCTATGAGCTTATTAGACTCTATAGCACCGATTGTTCAGGTATTGAAAATGTCTTGGCTGCCATGGGGTCCAGTCAACTACTTTATTTGGGATTGTGGAATATCGACACGCAGTCTGTCCAAAGTGGATTATCTGAGATAAAAAGTGCTATTTCAACGAGCTCTCGAGGATGGAGTCTGGTTCACACAATCGCGGTTGGTAACGAAAGAGTCAATGCCGGAGAAGCAACGGTTTCACAAATGCAAGATGCTGTTGACACTGCCAGACAATGGTTGAAATCAAATGCTGCCGACTACACAGGTTATGTCGTGACTGTGGACACTTTAGTTGCCTATGTTGCTAATCCGCAATTGTGTGAAATGTCAGACTACTTGGCAGTGAACTCGCATCCCTATTGGGATGGTGGAGTGGACCCAAGTGATTCTGGTTCTTGGTTGGAACAACAAATTTCAAACTTGCAAAGCGTTTGTGGTACCTCGAAGGATGTACTTATCACTGAAACTGGATGGCCAACACAAGGAGACGCTTACGGATCTTGTGTGCCATCAGTGGCTAATCAAGTAGCTGCTGTCAAGTCAATCAAAAGCTCGTTGGGATCCAAGGTGATCATGTTCACAATGTACAATGACTATTGGAAAGATCCTGGTGCTTATAATGTTGAGCAGCATTGGGGACTTTACGGGGACCCCTCAGAATAGATCCTTAATTGCAGCAATCACTGACTTTGATACCAAGCTGACTTCATTTATTCAATTCTTAATTATATTAGTATACTCAATACAAAAGGTTTTTTACAGACGTTTCTTGGTGCTCCTATCATCTATAAATCTTACACTTGTGTGTATGTGACATGCGCTACCGAATTTGGTACTCTTTTGTAAAATCAACAAACGACAAGTAAAAAAAAAAGAAAAACAATCTGGCGACACTTCTCTTCAGGATTGTCAGTGCATACCATCCCGCCCATTATGTCTGAAAGAGAGAGGAAAAAGCTTCTGACAAAGCTCAACACGTTGTTTGCCGAGATTTACAATCTCAAAGATAATGGCGAATTTGTTTACAAGTATTTCCAAACTTTGCCATCAAGAACGGGTACCGACTATTACAAGGTGATCAAGAATCCGCTCTCGCTTCATGCTATTGGTAGAAAATTGAAGCAACTCAAGTATATGGATGCTCAAGAATTTGTCAATGATTTAGCCTTAATCACTTGGAATGCGAGGTATTACAATCTACCCGGGTCAGATGTTTACAAAGATGCACAAGTGTTGGATAAGTTTATCACTGATGTTGTAATTCCCAAATTGAGAACCGATAAAGCGGTTCTAAATGGCACAGCCTTGGTGTACCCACATCTTGGTGAATTACCAGACGAAAGAGATCGGGATGTGCCAATAGGTACACCTAGTTACACGTTTAATCAACCAACAGTAGATTTAACTCAACAATCATTTGTTCAGGAGAATTCTCCAATTACAAAAACCGAGGAGTTTGAAATGAGCGTCACTCCACAAGCTGAACCAGCATCAATATCAAGACCTTTAGTGCGCACGTCTTTCGATAGAACACCTACACTCAATACCCCTGTTAGGAATAAATACGCCAGACATCATCATAATCAACAGCAGGCGGAGAGCGGTATAAGAAGAGGACGCCCACCTATTATTGACAAACCTTTTGAAACTCGTATCAAGTCCGTATTGAAAGGATTCAAGAAATTACGTGACAGTCGAGATCGGTTGTTGATTAAACACTTTGACAAGCTTCCTGATAGCAAATTGTACCCTGACTACTATCAAGTTATAAAGGACCCTATAAGTTTGAATGAAATCAGGACCAAAGTGAGGAGTAGAAAGTACAGCAATGTAGATCAATTCATTAACGATTTGGACTTGATGTTTGCAAATTTTCAGCAATACTTTCAACGCGATCCATATAGTGAAGAATTCATGGACTATCAACAGTTTAAAAAGGAGGCGAATGTGATTGTGCAACATGAATTGAGCAAGAGCGATAAAGAAGTCCTTATGTCGACTTCATCAGCAAGCGATGGTGTTTTGCGTTTCCCATTGGAAACGTTAGAAGTAGGCGGATACTCGTACAAGATTGGGGACTGGATATTGATGAAAAATCCAGCCGACCCGGACAGACCGATTGTGGGACAAATTTTCCGTCTTTGGTCAACTGAAGATGGTAAAAGGTACTGCAACATGTGTTGGTATTATCGACCTGAGCAAACTTGTCATGGTGTTGACCGTTTGTTCTTTCAAAACGAGGTTTGCAAAACGGGTCAATATAGGGATCATTTGGTAGATGATATTGTTGGCCCATGCTATGTCTTATTTTTAACCAGGTATCAAAAAGGTGATTTGCCGGAGGGTGTTATACCTTCTACTTCCCCATGGTTCATTTGCGAGTTCAGATACAATGAAAATACACATGTTTTCAATCGAATCAGAACCTGGAAAGCATGTTTACCGGATGAAGTGAGGGACGATCCAGAACAGCCATTGATTCCATTACATGAGCCGCGTAAGTTGATCAAGTACGATTCTCCAATAAAGTCTACATTGGACCCTGGAGCAAGACTCAACGACCCAATACCAGATCCTGTACCCGGTACATCGAGCTCACCACCTATCAGAGGATCAGTATACATTACAGCACCAATTCTTAATGACGACTTGGGTCAATACACAACTAGTCCAAACACCGTACCATTGCCCGAACATGATGATTTGAAGTCCGGTAGAAAAGCATATTTGTTCACGCCAATATCACAATTAAAAGGTGGTGGTGGGGCATCAGGCGCAGTTTATGCGACAAGTCCGGCTTTGCCACATGGCTCTCCGAACCACGAGCCACCAAGACAAGCCATAGGACTGATGTCCAATTTGCCGTTGACTAGGTCTGCTATGAGTCCACCATTAGGTGATGTTACTCCTATGGGATCTGAAGGATCTTCTCGTTATCAATTACACCAACAAGATGACAAGCCTATGTTACCCGCTAGCTACAAATCTTTGCACGATCTGTTACAAGAGAACAAGAAGTTGCAAGAGCAGCAATTGCATCAATTTCAGCAACAACAAAGCCAACAGATTTTCAAGCGCGCATTGACTCCAACGCCAACAAGCTTTGTCCCTACTGGTACCAACTATTATAACAGCGTGCCAGCTTATTCTAATTTGTATGCCGGTGGTATTTTGTCCTACAGTGTGGATGCCGAAGAACTAGGTGATTTGAAGGAATTGGTAAACAAACGACAAAAGAAGAATCCTGACGGTGATGATGTTGAAGACGTTATATTTTATCGTGCGCCTCCAGTGCAGCTTACTGGTAGCAGGATAGTAACAAATCTGAATGTTGAACTTGGTCATTCAGCCAAATATTTGGCATGGAAGATCAGAAACGAGGCTGAAAGTAAGTAAGAGCGTGCAGGTTGCTGGCGTTCGTTTGTGTATTATAATGTTTAAAAATTCAGACGTAATTTCATCCTCTTTTTCGCTTTGCGCACTATCATTGGCACTAGAAACAGAAAGGGAGAGAGAGAGAAAGAGAGAGAAAGAGTTCACCCATAAAAGCCCACAACCTCCAGTGATTACTTCTCCTCCACCACACTCAAATGTTATGAACAAGCAACTTGCCGAATTTCAAGAGCACTTGCTCAAGTCGAAAAAAATAATAGCACTAGTAGGTGCTGGCCTTTCTGCCTCGTCTGGGCTCCCCGTCTTTCGAGGGTCGCAAGGGTTATGGAAAAACTACAACATGATTGACTTGGCTACTCCAGATGCTTTTTACATAGACCCGGGTTTAGTGTGGCAGTTTTATTCATGGCGAAGGTATAGTGCTCTTAGAGCAGAGCCAAACAATGGTCATATAGCATTGGCCAAATTATCACGTATACCAAATTTGAAGTATTTAACAATCCTGCAGAATGTCGACGGATTGTCGAGTCGAAAACGAACAGGTGACTCGGATGAAACTCATGTGCATGACCCAAAGAAATTATATGAGATCCATGGAAGTTTGTTCACATTAAAATGTACAAGCTTCATGTGCAATCAAGTGGAAAAGAACAATTTTCATCAACCATTGACACCAGCATTGGAGGATACTGAGTTTGAGTATTTGAACCAGAGAAAGAAGAGAGGAAGAGATGAGGATCAAGCATCGCAAGATAATGTGATTGATCCTATCTTGATAACCAACAATCAAGATACTTTCACTGCAACTTCTGCTTCGCCTCAGTTTCTGCCAGTGAAAACAATCGACGAAAAAGACTTGCCTCGTTGTCTGGTATGTGACGGACTCATGCGTCCAGGAGTTGTGTGGTTTGGGGAGTCTCTACCGTTGAATTTGATCACGGGAATTGATAGTTTTATTGAGCATGGGGAGCGACCCGACCTAATCTTGGTGATTGGAACTAGTGGGACTGTTTATCCAGCCAATAGCTATGTCGAGAGAGTAAAGTTGAAGGGTGGAAAAGTGGCTATTTTCAATATGGACATTGAAGATGACGTGGCAGAGGGTAGAGTTGATGGAACTTGGGGGTTTAAAGGTGATGCAGCAGAGTTGTTGCCCAAAGCTTTGGAGCCGTTGATTGGAAAGATTGAGCGAGGTAAGTGCGATCAAAAGTGTACGGAGTGACTTTATTATTGGCGAATGTATAATAAGAGGGGCTTTTATACGGGAATGAGATGGTGAGTTGTTATGTCTTGACAACTGTATGTCTCTACAACCCTTTAATTGTTTTGTCTCTAATAGAAAAAACGTGCAGCATCTCCTTAGTATACTCAAATAGCTAATCTCACTCTTCTATCTCTGTTCACCTGCTTCACAGTATCCGATTCACATTTGGAATCCATGTTTTCCCACGTATTGGCTTGTAGAACGGATTCCCCACATTTACAATCGAGGGTGTTCTGGATGCAGTTCCTGTTACTTCTTCATTTGAAACCATAGTCTTTGATATTGTTTCCGATGAACTTGATACTTTGGACGTGCGACTAAATGTATCGATAGATGTGATTGTGACTGATGGTTTCAACGGTGGTCGCCACTGTTGGGATGCAACTTTTGTAGATTTGCTTACTTTATTGAAACGTTGTGACTTGCTAGTGTTGGTGAAGTTATAGGTGAAAATGTCTTTACCTTTTAGTTGTTTTGCATCGAAGGATTTACTTCTAGTAGCAAGTGAAAGGGATAAATGCTGTCTGGTCTCAGGATTTATGTCAGACATTTGAGGTCTCTGGTCCGGCATAGGTGTCAATGCAGGCTTGATAAAATTCTCTTCGTCAGGAATTTGCAACGGTGAAGCTAAACTAAAGACTTTTTTGTGGCACTGTGGGCTTTGCTCGATACTCAAAAGATCTCCTAACCCCTCGTGATTATACACTTCCAATGGTTCCACAGGTCTCAAGTTTTCTGGAATAGGTAGATCATTGAAAGGTGATTCGATTGGCGGTGGCTCCAAATTGGTGTTGTTGGCTATTGAAAGGACCTTGAATTGTGCCCATTGGCTTTCACACAGCTCAGTCCACTGTAAGCCAGAAGTGCAGTCATTGGTGACCTCGTCACAAAAGCTAAACGGTTCGCAATCAAATTTATCGTCCCTTGTTGACGAAACTGTGTTTTCTTCCAAATGAGGTAAAGGTTCTGCAGAAGTATTGTTTGTGGTGATGGACGCGAGTGTGGGTATGGCACTTAGCTGGGGATATAATTGTTCAAAACAAATAGAAGTATCCAAAAATGCACTTATCATCTCATCGTTGTTGATTAGCTCCATAATTGTGGTTTTCAATGTATCGGTGAAACTTTGCGCAATTCAGTGTAGTCTCAACGAAAATGATGGGCAATTGACTGTTTTTATATCAGCACTAATATTTTGATTTTTACCCTCTTACGTATGGAGGTGAATGAGATTGTATGTAAGTATATGTATCTGTCAAAATTATTTCTTGTCGAATCTTGGATGTATCAGGTAAGGAGGTCACTCTAGTGGCGGTCACTCTCTTTTGCCAAATTTGCTTGTCAAATGATACAGAAGTCAGTCAAGTATGAATAGTTACCGTGCTTTAACTGGTTACCAACTTCAAAACTTCTATGGGAATATTTAGGTGATACTTTTATATAGGCTCTGTTTAAACCTGGTTGATTAGGCGAACCTTCAATGTTGAACTTAATGTGCAAAAAACAACTTTGCCTCTTTGATGTGTAGTCTGTGATTTTGTACTGTGGTCTTTTGCCTGCACCTTGTCAGGTTAATGAAGTTGCAACTGTGAACAACTATGTTGACGTCTGGCTCTCTGAATCGAAAGGTTAATTGGACGTGCCAAGTGTGGTAATTTTTTTTTGATTTCACTTACGACAAGAAAAGTTTGAGTTTTCCTAAACTTGGCAGGCGGTTGCACAACTGTATTTGATACAGTTCTTACTGCCTATATTGAAGGGATAAATGAGTGATGCTGTAACGTCGATGGTGACCAATTGTTATGTTTAGCCACTGAGTAAAATTATGATCAATGTAGCGTTAAAACTGTCTTAAGGTTTGACAAATCTTGGATAGTTTCACTAAATTGGTGATTAGAATTAATAATTCTGGGCGATGGTTGTGGTGATGCACTGAAAACTGGCCAAGGAAGTAAATGTGTCTTTCAAAATGTAGGGTGAAAGAGTGATGAAACTGAGTTGAAATTGATATTGAAATTGAGCGTTGAGATCACGGATTCGAAAACCTCTTTCAGCCCCACTTCATTAGGTTTGTTGCTAAGCTATATATGTCTCTCCTTTTTTTCACTTTTCCAGCACAATCTATTATTTTTCATCAAGAACTTTTTGTTTGATTACACAAAGCTGCTTTTGGTCTTTTGTGCACAAAACTCCTCTTATGATGTGTCACAAAGTTTGCAAATTACGACACACATAAAAGAAGCAATGGAAGCATCGATTTTATGACCAATATTATTGGTGATGATATTGAATTGTTCTACATTAAAGAAGATAGAAAGTGATTGTTTCCCACTAGTAATCACCACCTCATATACAGGCAATTGAATGCTTAACCTGGTATTTTCAGTTTGAGTGGTTGTCAAAATACACGCAGTTATCTTCTCATCTGGGATAAATGTTTTAGCGCCCATCGCCTTAGACTAAAGCAAGCAAAAAATCGAATACTTTATTGAAACTAAAAAAAAACCGAACTCAAAATGGAGTGATGAATGGAGAATACCTCTCATACAGAGGAGGACACGGGATGTAAGATCTCGTCGCATTTTCATTGAATAGTTGAGTAGGTGAAGGGTTCCCGAGTGAGTGATATCTGCCGAAGCCCCATTTCTCTGTACCGCGTTTTAAACAGCACCGATATGTGGACAAAATTTCGAGCAACCATCAAAGCTTTGTACATACTAAAGCAAGAAAAGGAAAAAATTTTGGATACACCATTTGACTATATGCAAGAGCGATCAACTGTCAAAACCTAATTTCGGCAACATCTTACATTACATATATAGATCTCTAAAGTATTTTCAAAAAATCTTTTCAACTTGATCATCCATTCCTAAGCTACGGAAACCCAGTGCAATACAGAAAAGTTGTCAACTGATTTCGGAAACAGATAATGGTGACCTCTAGTCACCACCGGGCCACTCTGATGTTCCGTAAATACTGCCGAAGTCCGAGCAACCATATTACGGTTTTTGTGGCTATTAAATGCTTTTGCACCACTCTTTCATAATTTCGCCACTTTCGTCACTTCAAAACTTTGTGTATACAAAGTGTTGTACGCCCCAGCAATTCATAGACATTGCCGTTCTGGCCCAAAGAGCGTGGAGCTAGTTGGTTCCAAGGCGAAGAAGGGGTGGAAGAGCATAATCTTAGGGAAGAAGCTCTTATTGTTATTGCGATTGGAGTCAAAATTGTCGGGGGAAAAAATATACAAAAGAGCTCTCTATTGGAGAGTGAAATGACGATTTAAACTTTGTCCCACAAAGTCGGTGAAAAAAAAGGAAATGCACTGGACGCTAATAACACTACTGGCAGCCTTTGCCCAGCCACAATAAAACGGTGTCGTGTTTATGGTGGACTAAAAGACCAAGTTTATGGTGGATTCAAAGACCAAGTTTGTGGAAAGTTCTACACTTTCTAGACTAAGTACTACTGTGTATTGGCAATTCAAATATACCAAAAGAAATAGTTTTGTAGTTGCATGAACAGTCATGAAGCGACGACCACTCAGCACTGCTTTGACGACAAGGTAAAGTGGAGCTCTTGCAAGTAGCAGTCATTGAACCATCCAGCCTCCACTTTAACCAAAACCGCGCCCCATTAAACCGCACATCTTATGAGTTTCACCCACGCAATAGTTCCTCATCGAATTTATCTTGCATTACTCTTTGCGGTACAGAGTCTGCCTCGGCAGGCAATCCAATTTGTAAATTGGCATCAATAAGCAACTGATTACGTACCCAAAGTTGTCTTTTTTCTTTGACTTTATCCTGTAGCTGGTTTGATACGATTTTATTGATTTTCAATCCAGTGTTTAATTGATGCAATAAAGAATCATGTAGTTGCTTTAGTTGAGACAAGTCTCTGACTTTATCAACATTTTCAGCTTCATCTAATATGTGGTCCTGTGTTTTGTACATTAATCCTAAAACTTTTGAATCTTGAGATAAGAATTGTAGTATTTTTTTACTATTGATTTCGGGAGTAGGTTCCAGATGATCTGACCGGTACTGCTTCTTGGCTATGTTTATAATATCGTTATTGACGTCATTTTCGTTGATGAATTGTTCATTTTCTTCTGATTTCAAATTTAAAAATTGTTTAATTCTGATGTCACTCAACTGATATTGTCTTGTGTTAAGTGGGAGGTTTTCCACATCGGCGATTGTGAATGTGTCACCGTCCTTGCTATTAACTTTTTTCAATAACTTGACGAATTCATTATCAAACCACCATGGCATTTTTAACTCAAAATCATCATCAATAATCCTAGCATACTCCCCATCGGTTAAACTCTCCAAATTAAAGCCCAAATCCAATTGTCCTCGCCTTGCACTCTCCTTTAACAAACTTAATTGATCCTTTATGTTGTGTAAATCATGAACTCCCTTTACATGCTTAGTTAAGGCATCTGATCTTGTGAAATGTTTCTCACATTCCGGTATAGGGCAGAAAAATGGCTTTTCGCCAGTATGTGTTCGACAATGTGATATTAGTGAGAATCTGCTTGGTTGTTCAGCCCCGAAGCGTGTACAATTTTCCCACATGCAAATGTTTTTCGGATTGGATGATGATGATGATGATGATGACGTAGGCTGAGGTCCTGTGGTAGGAGGCCCAATGTGGGTATTGTTGACATGATTGACTAGACTGGTGAGATTAGTGTGCTCCTTGTCATTGCATTCACTCCACTTACAAGTAAACTCTAAAATTGGAGATGCTTGATGGTTGACAGGACGGGGTGTAAATTCAACTTCTCGTGGTGCCGATCCTGTACCCGTATTCTGAACGTCTGCCGAGTCCGCTTCTGACATAGTTGCTTCTATCGACAGTTTAGCATCGCTTGGTTCTAATTTGATCTCACTAGCTCCATCCATTGTACATCGACTAGCAAAGGTATTGTCGTCGGTGGTGGAAAGAAGAATCATTTTTTCTTTTTTGCTTTTCTTTTTCGCAGTGAAACCTTGTTTGGCGTGTTTGGTCGCCGCACAAGGACTTCTTTGCGTATATACATTCTCATGTATTTCTATACATTTCTAACGACCCTATAATAACTCATCCAATCTGGCGGCAGGATTAGTTTCAATAAAATCTAGTGACACCTTATGTCCCAACAATTCTCTAATATTAGACACACCATATTTAATCATTGTTGGTCTTTCCAATGATAATCCCCAACCCAAAACCCTCAAATTCTTGGGCAATCCCATAGTCTCCAACATTTCTGGTCTAAACATACCAGAGTTACCAATTTCAACCCATTTCTTCAATCCTTTATGATATGCAAAGATTTCCAATGATGGCTCAGTGTATGGGTTGTACGCAGCTTTGAATCTCAAGTCATCAACACCCATTTTACCAAAGAAATCATCCATAAATCCAATCAAGTCACCCAAAGTAATGTCATATCCAGCAATGACACCTTCGACTTGATGAAATTCAGCTAAATGAGTAGCATCGACGGCTTCATTTCTAAAAACACGATCAATAGAGAATAATCTTGTTGGTTTAGGATCTTTGGCCAATTTGTGCAACATGGCGGCAGATATGGCTGTAGTGTGTGTTCTCAAAACCATCCTCAATGACTCTTCTGCTTTCCATGGGTACCTATACCCAATAGAGCCATATTTCCCATCTTGATGTACCTGTTTCACATTTTCCCAGTATATCTTATCTTCTGGCTCTTTAGCCTTGACCGGATCTTTCAAATAAAAAGTGTCTTGTAAATCTCTAGCAGGATGCTGTTGGGGTACGAATAATGTATCGAAATTCCAGAAACCAGACTCGACATATTGATTCGATGGCATTTCTGTGAAACCTAATGAAAAGAAAATTTGTCTGAATTCTTCCCTAACCTTGTTTAATGGATGTAATGCACCTGATTGTGGGTAAACTCCTTCTGAGTTGAAGTTGTAAGGTTTGAATTGAGCAGTTTTCCACGAGTTGTTTAAAATCATATCAGAAGTAATGTCAGTTTCGAGATTGACAATTTCAAGGGCAAATTTGGGACCCTTTTCAATCTTGTAACCAACAATTTTTGTCAAATTAATCAACTTTCTTTTTTTTAACTCGGTTAATTCCTTCTTGTCATCCAATGATCCATTTTCTTTTATAGCCTTCAATTCTTCCAATACTGTATCAGTTGGTAATTCTTTTACATTTGCGATCAATTTATCTCCATCTTTGCTCAACCATTTATTTTTGAAAGCTTTACCTTGCCCAACGGCCCCTACCGGTCCCAATTTCTCTTTCAATTCAGAAATGGATAAACTGTTTAATGCTTTCAAGACTTCATCCACCACTTGAACTTCAGGTGTTGCACCAGCTTCAAGATATTGTTCTGCTTCCTTGGTCAATACCCAATGATCTTGCTCAATCTTGGAGAAATTTACCATTTCTTTTGACCAGAGAGAGGCCAAGTTGGAATGTAAAGTGTTGGCATCAATATCGGCCAATTCTTGGACGTCTAGCGTGTTTTTAACAACCCCACTGTTTGAATCCACAAGCTTCAAAAGTTTCAACTGTATGTCTGACATCCTTGGATATTGGTAGTGAAGATTCTTTGCCAAATATCGACTAATCCAGAATCGTTTGACTTATGATGATTCATTAACTGAGAAAAAAAAAAAAGTGAAAGAAAAAAATTTATTCACATTTTTGAACAAATTGCACGCAAGAATTGAGTGTTGTGTGGGTAATGTGGTGGGTAGTATGTTGCAAAGGCTGGTGCTTGTCTGAAGTTGTACACATTAGTGTAGGTGGCAGTAGATAGCTGTTTGACATCGGGTTGAGTTTCTTCAAAAGATGAAGTAATGAATTTGTCAAACAAGAAAAGCGCAATTGTTTATCATACACAATGAAAAATGACAATTCGTATGTAACAAAGCTAAGATATATTGGACCTCTTAGTCTGTAAAGAAATCTGTTGTTTCTATTTTTAGATATATGCTAGTCTTGAACTAAGAGTCACGGGCATGAGTAGCATTCTGAAGAGGGGGAATCATTGCACAAACAATTCAATCTGTCTACCTACCTGGTAGCATTGGCTTTTATATACAGGCGTTGACGAGCAACGCCATAAAGTGTGCAATGCGCATTTGCTTAAGTCAAATTCTGTATACGTATGATCTCATAGTAAAACAAATGTATAAAATGATACGTGGCGAAGCAGATCACAGCCGCATACATTAGATACCGATAGAAGCGGTATTGATCATTCATTTGTTTGCTTTGCTTTTGTACTTTCCTGTGACTATGCGGTTAGAGCAAGACTGTTGTTGCTACTCTACCTACTCCGTAAATCCTGTCACAACTGGGCCGAGGTTGTTATGCATGTTTTCATAAATGGATTATTTGTGAAAGTTTCTGAACCTGATTTCACACGAGAAAGAGAGAGAGAGAGAGAGAGAGGGAGAGAGAGAGAGAGAGAGAGAGAGAGAGAGAGAGAGAAAGAGAGAGAGAAAGTTATTGAATCATTCCTTTTATTGGAAAGTTATAGATATGAAAATGTCGTTGTCATGAACTTCAGTAGTAAAGAGCTCCTACATAGCAATGAACAAATAGGTAGTGTCCGCATGATCAAAATTTATAGCTTTTGAATTTGGATTTTTGAGATCTCGAGAAGGCTTAACAATCAGAGTAAAGTGAAACGTTTTTTTCTCATATTGTAAACTCTCCTCGAGGGGCTGATTTAAGGAGGGAGGGGGGGGGAAATTATTGTAATTGTTTCAAGTCGTTGGAATGAGAATAACGTCATTCACTTTAAATCAATGAGGAAATGGTGTTTGTAAAAACAAGTGACAATAAATAAATGGCAATGCCGAGCCGCACAAATAGCAAACTAAATTAAAATTCTCTGTTTTACAATAGCAAACAATACACAAAAACCAAACGAAAATACATATATTACTACACGCACATACACACACATAGTACATTTAATGAAGAAAACAGTCATCCTAAACCACAAAAGTGTCTATATATATACAAAGAGGATCAAGAAAAAGGAACCTAAAGTCTATAAATAGTCATTGAAATTCCCACTTCTCTTTTTATAAACCGTTTTTTGTTTAACGAACATCCCACTTTCTACAACCACACACACACACAATGCCTTTCACTTGTTCAGATATTATCAAGATCATTGCTGCCATCATCTTACCACCACTTGGTGTTTTCATGGAAACTGGTTGTAACAGCAGTTTCTTTATTTCCATTATTTTAACCATTCTTGGTTACATTCCAGGTATTATTTATGCGTTGTATGTTATTCTAAGGTATTGATGAAGAAAATGGGAACTTAGGACGGCTGCTGCAAAGTGAGAAAAGAAAGAGGGAGTTTAAAGTTGCTACATGAGACCACAGGTGAGAGGTGGCGTTTTTTTTTATCAACCTCAATCATATTCAATTTTTTGACTTGACTAAATGATCTTTAAAGCTTCATGTTTTTAGGATTTTGCAATTGATTAGATTTATAATGAATTTTACTCCAATGGTTGACTATACTGTATCTGTAGGTTCCTTGTTCTGTTGCCGACTTTTTGGTCCCTCTTTGGTATTGCGCTACTCAAAATGAAATTGCTGTTGCACGGCTGATTGAAAAACGTGTAGCAACAGTATACAAGAGAAGCTTCGTGTGTTTCATTTACTTTTTATGTCTCTTGATAATACCATTAAATGGTTTGGTTGTTACTGGAGACCCTGTAATCATTTTTACTTTTGGGGGATCTTCACTAACAAATTCCCACGAAGCACACAATATTTTAAAGATTATGATCGGACAAAAAAAAAGAATAAAAACTTTCAGAAACATCTATATCCACTCCTCGAATGTTAAACATCACTTTTTGCAATTTTAGTAAGCGTCGAATGTTACAACAGAGTTTATAGAACGAGAACAACAAAGGACAGTGTGAGATAACATTCACATGCATTCAATATATGCCTTTTCTTTCTTCTTCTCGCCATAAGCAATTCCATCGTTTTCGCAATAAACATATACACACGCGAATTTTATTGAGCCCTTTAATATGTGTGAATATAACAAAGAAATACACGCGTAGTTACCCCCTCTTCTTGTGCTTGACTCTTGCATCCACATACACTTGCATGTCAGAGGGTGGTGGAACGAGACGCTTAGTGTATATATCTATATGGCCTCTTTTTGCCAAGAGCCCAAAGGTCTGGCTCCTCCTCAAGATGGTTTCCACCCCTTTTTGTGTAACTCTCTGTGAATTTCTTTTTTGCTCTTTTTTATTTTTTTTTTCCGCTTTGTTAAAATGGAATTTCAATAAAATCTAATAATATGTGCTTTTGGAATGAGATAGGAACTTACGTTTAAAGATTTACTATCGAGGGATTACCAGCACCACCGCCACCATCACCGCATCTACTTCTCAATTCACATTCGCTATAGCTATAAAAATATGCTACCCAGAAGTTCCCGGTCCAATATGAATCGGTTCCCCTTTCTAGGCAGACTACTGAATGCCAAAATCATCAAAGTCGTACTAGCAATAGTGTTGATATTCAATTTATTCTTTATAACTTCACTAATGTTTGACACAAGCAAGTCACGAAAAAAAAAGTCATACATGTCAAAGATAAAGCTACCGAAGCTTTCATCAGGTAAAAAGAATACCAAAGTAATAACATTGAAGCCTGGTCCTAACCATAAACTACAATATCATCAAGGATTAGGCGGTGCATCGTTTGATGATATTCCAAAAGTAATAGAGGTGAATAATGCTGATATAAGCTATACTGGTGGTTTAGAACTGGAGTCAAAGCAATTATATCCCGTTTCTGACAAACCGTATGAAGAGTTGGACGATGATGAAAAAATTTTGCATAAATTGAACCAAGTCACTAAAGACAAGGAAAAATACTGGTTGGGACACACTGAACTAACTGATTACGAAATAAAAGTGAATGTCAAGGATTTCTTGCCAGAAAATTGGGTCGATAAACCGGTTTTATTCTATGATCCGAGATTCACTTTATCAATTTATCTTTCAGAAATACGTAACCAGTACTTGACAAAAAACCCTGAAAACTCGCCACATTATAAGAACAGTATTGTCGTGCCATTTGCGTGGTCCGATTGGGTTGATTTAACGATGTTGAATCAAGAATTGGTGAAACCTGAGAATAAGAGGAAAACATGTGAATACATGAAAGCCACTCATCATATACCAACCAAAATCCGCGATTACTGTATAAATAATGTTGATATTGGAAAGAAAGAATTGGATGAGATGAAACTTCCCCTGATAGATTATGTACCTGGATTTGCAGTAAAGAAATCGCCCACAAATAAGGCATCCAATGAAGTGAGAATGTTGGAAGGGAAGTCACATTTATTGACATACGCAGCAAACCCGTTGGCAGTGATATTTTTGACCAAGCATGGTGTTTATGAGGCCAAAATTGATGAAAAGCAACGTATAGTTGATGGCACCTTGTTTGAAAATTACATCAACCGTAACAACATACCACGCGATCAAGCTGAACCAATCACATTAAACCCAGTAAAGGAGTTTCATTTTTTACTGGAACAAGTGAAGCCAACGGTTTTAGATGCTGAAGAAGATGAATATGGATTATTTGCAAAAGCCAAAGAAGGTTCTTCATCCAGCTCTCGTGAAATCTATTTACCTCAACTGGCATTTGATTATCAACAAGATAAAATTGATGCACAAATCAAACATTACGAAAAAAGATTGAAAATATTGCATGATTTAACTACAAATGAACTAACATTCAATCAACAAGTGATTAATGAAGTTCGATTAGAAAGAAATGAAAAAATGTATTACGATGGGTTAAAATTTGCCAACAAGTATTCGTTGAAGAAAGAACCAACTCATTTCCGAATGGCTAGATTGAATTTTGGTAATGAAGAGAATGATCATGATGCTGGATGGCATTATGAATGGAGGTTTTTCAACGGTGCTCTTCGATATTTGAAACAAGGGTGGACAGAAGAGGAGTTACTAATTCGAGAAAAAGTTTTGTTGGATCGAATCTTGCGAAATTGGTTTAAATTTGCCAGTGAAAAGGGACTTGTTTCATGGATTGCCCATGGTCCCCTTTTATCCTGGTATTGGGATGGATTATTATTTCCCTTTGATGAAGATATTGATATTCAAATGCCAGCCAAAGAATTGGCCAAGTTTTGCAAATTGTATAATCAAACATTGGTGATTGAAGACATCAATGAAGGATTTGGCAAATATTTCGTTGAATGTTCGTCATTTATCCATCATCGTGGTAAATCATACAAGGAAAATCACATTGATGCACGATTCATTGATATTGATACTGGATCATATATTGATATCACTGGATTAGGAGTTAGCAATGAGCCTGTTCCTGAAAGATATTTTGACCTAGTTGAACAAAATGAAATTGAAGGTTCAGTAAGACAAGTTTATAATTGTCGATTCCCTCATTTTTATTCGCATGATGAAATATCACCATTGAGATATACAATGCTTGGTGGGGTTCCAGTCTATGTGCCTAATCAAATTGAAACTATTCTTCAACAAGAATACAAAAAGGGTTTAACTGGATATGATTATGATGGATTTTTCTTTGTCGATGCATTAAACCTTTGGATACATCATACAAAATTGGAATTTCTATACCCCAAGAATGAAATTTATACCAATTGGAAAAAGAAACAATTGAATGTGCCTCGATTCACCGATTTGGTGCAAAATATAACTCAATCTCAAGTGGTTGAATTACTAGAAAGAGATGAAGACATACTATTGGAATATTATTTAACCAAAGATGTTACTGATTTACACAAGATGGAACTAACCCACATGTTTAATATGCCTGATGGAATTGATACCAAGATTGGTGATATAATGGGGATGAAAACGCAAACTGAGATCTCTCAGGATCAAGCTTACCACAAACTAACGTCAAATTTTAAATTTCAAATACCATTTAGAAGATCATTGTTTAATTATGAAATGATTGATCGACCTAGACATCATCACTAGAAATAAGAAGAAGAGGAAGAGGACACAGTTTTGCCTACATTAATATAGACCAGATATGTTTGTAATTTTATATGTTTTAATAACGATAACACTAATAGGAATTAGGGTTGGTTACTCAAGCAGTAGACTGTGGTTTTACGTCAAAAGATTCTGATATAACTCGTCGGACATAACCGTTCTTGTTGGTTGCAAAAATTTTAAATCTCTCTCTCTATCTTCCTTTCCATCTGTCTATCTCGATCTATCTTCTCCAAGTCACACGACTTTTATGTAAAAGTTCCTTTGATGTTTGCGTTTTTGTGCACAATTCCAATCTTATTCTTTCATGAGGCACAGCAAATGCAAGAAGGAAAAGAAAAAAAAAATACTGTACAACCTTTGAGTTCTTATTTACAACCAAAGTGCAGTGCTTCTTCATACCCTAATATCTTTCAGACTTTGTTCTATAGGTGATTACAACAACCAAAAGGGTGCGTGAAGAACTACAAGAACAAAGAACACCCATACGGTAACTATACCGAAACAGATTTTTTTTTTTTTTCATTTAAACCAGTTGTTATTGAGACAGCAGAGATCGACACGAACTTCCCTATCAGCACCTCCTCTCACTCACGACTCACATAGCATTACAAATATGTTTGATATCAAACTTCTACGGAACATATTCCTTGTCATTTTATTCATAAACATCTTTTATTTTGTCAAAGTGTACCGACTAGAGGAGGAAAAACTTAAACAACTAGCTATAGCTCATGCTACTTCCATAGATTACACTACTGATGATCAAATCGAATATGACAAAACCAAGGATTATCATATGTTGGAGCCAAAACAAAAGATTTCATATCTACTAAATAAAGTCCATGAAAACCTGGATAATCGATATTGGTTAGCTGATACTTCAGTTGAAAACCCATCAGTTGTCATAAATCCACTTGAATTTCTACCGCCTCGAGAATACAATTATGTTGAAACGTGGCAAAACAAATCAGAACTACATTACGAACCGAGGTTCACTCTTGCTGTTTATTTGGATGAATTGAAGCATCAATTAAGATTGCATAACCCTACTAATGAGAAACTGAAAGATCACTTGATTCGAATGCCTTTTGCTTGGTCTGATTGGGTCGACTTAACCATGTTGAATGAGGAAATTTTAAAGCCTATTGATGAACGTAGAACTTGTCAATCTTTACAACTGCGTGCCAATAAGAAAACCAAATACCCTAAATGGTGTAAGAACTTGGTTGATTTGGAAGACGAAGAGGTTGAAGAAATTGGTTTATCAAGAGATGATATGCCAGGATTCATCGTTCGAAGCTCACCCATGAATAAAGCCCATCACAAAGAAGTAATGTTGCAGGGGAAAGGTCACTTGCTAACGTCTCAAGAGAATCCGATTGCAATGATATTCCTTACTAAAGATGGAACGTATGAAACACAATTGATGGGTCAACGTCAGAGGTTGGTGCGTACTGATTTATTTGAAAAATATCTACAACGTAGGAATTTAGATCCAATGTCAGCTGACTTGAAAGAAATTGAAATGAATCCACAGATTGAATTCAAATCACTTCTTGAAACAGTACCAGCACGTCCCTTGAATGAAGACGATGATATCTACAAGATGAGACAAATCACTAGACAAAAAGAATTCAACGCATCAAGGGAATTATATTTGGATAAGGACGCTTTCCATTACAAGCAAGAAGCAATTGATGAACAAATTAGTGATTACGAAGTCAGATTAAACAAGATCAAGGAGTCAGTCACCAATGAGTTAAGATACGATCCAGCTGTAATTGCACAAAATAGATTAAACCGACATGAGATAAATCATTATAATGGGTTAAAGACTGCAAACAAATATTCAGTTGAAAAAGAGCCAACGTATTATAAACTTGCCACTTTGAGAAAGGATAAGAGTAATAGTGACGCCGGGTGGCATTACGAATGGAGATTTTTTAATGGTGCTCTCAGGTATATCAAGGATGATACTTGGACTTTGGAACAATTGGAAGTGAGAGAACAAATCATTCTTGATAGGTTATTGAGAAACTGGTTTAGATTTGCTGAAGAAAAAGGGATCATTTCATGGATTGCCCATGGTCCTCTTTTGTCTTGGTACTGGGATGGTTTAATGTTTCCATATGATATCGATATCGACATTCAGATGCCTAGCTCCGAATTGAATCGATTATCGGCAAATTACAATATGACATTAGTGATTGAAGACGTTAGCGAAGGGTATGGGAAGTACTTGATTGATTGTGCAACTTTTCTACACCATAGAGATGTTGCGAGAAAAGACAATCACATTGATGCTAGGTTTATTGATATCGATACTGGTACATATATTGATATTACCGGAATTGGTATCAACAATGAGCAGCCACCACCAGAGTACGATGGTTATATCAGAAACAAGCAACGAAAACAGGAATCAGTTGAATTGTATATGGATAGGAGAAAGCATTGGTTGAATTTTGAGAAGATTAGTCCCTTGCATTACTCAATGATTGGTGGTGTTCCAGTGTATGTTCCAAATGATATCATGTCGATGCTAAACAATGAATATTCAGCAGGTACTAGATCGTACTATTTCGGGGGTTACTACTATGTTCCTTGCTTGAGATTATGGTTGCAAGTAAACAAGATCAAACCAATTTTCAAACCGGAGCAATATGAAGCAAAGACTAAAGTTCGTGAGCGCGAAAAGCTAACAGAATTGATTAAGAATATCGATGATGAAGGTAAATTGAGACTTTTGGAAATGCATGAAGATGTTTTGATTGAGTATTATCTCACTCACAAGCTCACTTCATTGCATGAAATTGAAAAGAAATTTATGCTTGATCATACATTGCAACAACTGATGTTTGATTTACTGGATAAAGTAGAGTATCATCAGTTGACATCGCGATTCAAGATGGGTTCTCCTTTGAGAAAAAGCTTGTTTGATTTTGAGTATTTCGAAAGATTTAAGCATATGAAGAAACCAGAGATTCAAGTTGACAATGTTGAAGCTGGTGAAGCCAACGTCTATATCGAAGGTCCGATTTTGCATTCAGCGTCAACACCAGGAGGAGATGTTACCGTTGACAATTCTCAAAATCGAGTCAATGATGAGCAAGGTGAGGAAGCTGCAAGTGGGTATGACAATGATGGCGGAGCCGACTTTGATGACGATGATGATCGAGGAGACTCGAACGACCCCGATGATAGAGACGATTCACAACAGGCAGCAAATCAGGCAAATGAGATAAAGAAAGCAGCTGCAGGAGGTGTTCAAAATGCACAAGAAAGAGTAGTTGACAATACACTCGAGGAAGGCAAAGAACTGTTTGATGATAGTGACAGAGCTGAAGATTTGCCAGAGATGGATGGAAGAGGAGACTTGTATGATTCTGAGTTATTTGGGGATGACGTGGGTATAGACAACATAAATAACTAAACTAATGCATTGTATTTTAATATGTACTTTTTCCTTGTAGTGAGAGGCTCTACTATAGATACGTTACTGTCGCGCCAAGGGGCGATGTTCCGAAATGAAGGAAAAAAAATCACAACCGTATAAAGTTCCCACCACATTGTTTCATCCTAACGACTATTCGTCAACATGCTTCATTCGACAAAATTAGTCTTCAGGGCTACGCCACAGGCATTATGCTTCCCCGTGCGGTCTTATTCACGTTATGTCAGAACTGTACCAAAAACTGCATCGGCAAAAACTACATCTAAACTTGCACCTTCCATCACAACTGAAGATGAAGTAGCAGAGCAAGACCCGTCATTGCAAGAACCACAAAGTGCTACATCAACTGCGTCATTTGCCTTTCATGATGCTCCACCTGAAACGAGGTCGGTTTTAAACTCTTCAACCAACAACAATATCGATTGGTCGGATTCTTATCATGGACTAGGCTCGCAACCATTTTCAAGAGAAATTGCTGATATATTATTAGCACCGATTAAAGATCAGGACATTGAGATCAAACCCGATGGGCTTTTGTATTTACCAGAAATCAAGTATCGTCGAATTTTAAATAAGGCATTTGGACCAGGAGGTTGGGGGCTAGTACCGCGTACCGAATCGCTTATCACGAAATCACAAATTTCCCGCGAATATGGCTTGATTTGTCATGGAAGATTGATTAGTATAGCTAGAGGAGAGCAAGATTATTTTGGTGGTGAAGAAAAAGTCACTACGGCATTGGAAGGATGCAAGAGTAATGCATTGATGAGATGTTGCAAAGATTTAGGAATTGCTAGTGAGTTATGGGACCCTGGTTTTATTAGGAAATGGAAGGCCAAGTATTGTGAAGAAGTGTTTGTTGAACACGTTGTTAATAAAAAGAAGAAAAAGTTGTGGAAGTTGAAGTCAAACAAGAAGATAGAATATCCGTATAAACAATTGTAAGAATGACCTTTGTTTTGATTGAAAAGGGACTGTATAAATATTGTACATAGGGGTGGTTAAATAAATTTTAGCAAGTTCTGTGTTTGATCTTTCTTTCAAGGTTTGAAAATACCACGTCCAACACCCAACTCCTCCACTGTTTGAGTAATGGGTCTTCTTTGCCAAACATCCCAGAATCCTTGTTTTGGCAAATCTTTGTTTTCATTAGCCAATTCATATTTGGCATCTGCAGTTGGACTACTTGTAGATTGAGCCCAGTACGCACGGTCAACAATAGTTGCTAATGAAGTACCCAAAGCACCCGTTATTATCTTGTGTTTTGGTGGCATAGATCTAAAAGCCGCACTCAAAACGACCGTATTGGCAGCAGTTAATCCCCAAAATGTATTCCAGCAATCATTCTTTTCTCTTAAATTAGCTACTGATGATTGTACACCTTTGGCAACTGTTAGGAACGTGATTGCGGCAATGGGGATTTCCAATTTGAAAGTGGTTCTTTTCCAAATATACAAAAAGGCGTATGATCCGACGGTTGAATAAAACCCAAATTTGAATAATTGACCAACTTCTTTACGGGTATCAATTGGATGCCATTCGGGGTAGCCCAAACCTTTACTGAAATTGGCTAATGGGTTTGGAAATTTGTTTCTGGCATCAGGAAGTGGGACAGCTTCTGCAACTTCTACCTGTTCTGACATGGCTGGTTGGGGTAGGGTGGGGTGTGATCGTATAAGTTCAAACTGAGTTTGGTACTTGATTATTTTTTTTTTTGTTCCGTCTGCGCCAATCAGATGAAAATTGTTTGTCAAAAAAGAGACAATGAGAAATGGTTGGGCTAAAGACGCAGACTGTATGTACTTACTTCCACTTTAGGAAGTCTACATCATAACAAAAACTTTTTTTTTTTTCATTTTTCTTTTCACTTCCGGACGATTTTGCAAAAAAAAAAATTAGAAAAGCCATTTCTATAGAATCGGGTTTCTTTTCGGCCGTTTTACATATACAACCTTTCCACCACACATCACAATGAACAAAGCTTTAACAGTAACAGCAGTGGTTGCTACAGTATTTGCGGGATACGCCGTATACTTTGATTACCAACGTAGAAATTCAAGGGAGTTCAGAAAATCATTAAAGAAGAAAGCCGTTAAACAGCAAAAGATCAAGGAGAAGGTTGAAAAGGAGACCAAAGAACTTAAATTGGAAACCGTCAAGAAAGCACTTTTGGAAGATTTGAGAGCTAATCCAATTCCCACTGATTTGAATGAAAGAGAAGCATTTTTCATGGAACAAGTGGCAACAGGTGAGCAAAAAGCTAAGGATAACGCCACAGACGCTGCCATTTGCTTCTACAAGGCATTAGCCGTATACCCTAATCCAACTGATATCTTGGGAGTATATCAAAAGACCGTACCAGAAGAAGTTTACGAATTAGTTGTTATGATGATTGCTGTATATCCACCTGCATCGGTATCAAGCATCTTGAGTAGAGGAGGTGCTGCACCAGGTGAGACAAAACCTACTGCAGAAGATTTGGATTAAGGTGGGGCAAGGGAAGTGCTTTGAAGTGTTTGGAGAGGTGTTTAATTTTCGCCGATACTTGCTTTCTTTTTTAAAAAAAAGTGGGACCTGTTATTGCTGCGCTGTATATATTCGTTGCTCTTTTGTATTTGAGTAGAAGTGAAGGAGAAGAATGGTGTTTAGATGATATGTTGTAGTGAATTGTTTATGTGATACTTCGTGCCGAGCTAACGGCCGACGGTCCAACTTGTGCCGTCTTTTCTTTTAGATCTATCTTCCGCGCGATCCAAAGACTTATCTTTTAGGACCCCTTTTTTTTGCAAAGCCAAATCCACCATTGTTTTATTGACAATTGGACTCAGTTAACTTTGCGATAGGAGCTTAGCCTCGTTGTGTTCCATGTTTCATTCGTTATATCATTTAATTCTTTCGCTTTCAATACCAATATTTGTTTCAGGGTTGTCTAATAGCACAGCCGACTTTCAGTACAAGGGTGTAAGTATTGGTGGTTGGCTAGTCCTCGAGCCGTATATCACCCCGTCACTTTTCAAGGATACGTTATCCCATGACGAAACTGAAAAAGATCTTCCAGTGGATGAATACCATTATTGCAAAAAGTTGGGCCACGACGAGGCAGCAAAGCGTTTGGACCATCATTGGAGCACATTTTATAAAGAGTCAGATTTCAAGGAGATTCGTGATCATGGATTGAATATGGTCAGGATTCCTGTTGGCTACTGGTCTTTCAAAAAGTTTGACGGTGACCCTTATGTCTCTGGGGCACAAGACTTCCTCGACAAGGCAATTGAATGGTGTTCAAAGCATGATTTGAAAGTCTTGATTGATTTGCATGGTGCCCCCAACACTCAGAATGGATTTGACAATTCAGGATTGAGAAATATTGGGTACCCTGGGTGGCAAAATAAAACAGAATATGTTGATCACACCATTGAAGTTTTGCAACAGATTTATGAAAAATACGGAACCGGTGAATATGCACGTAATTATAGCGACACAATCATAGGAGTTGAAGTTTTAAACGAACCGTTGGGTCCAAAGTTGAATATGACAGACTTAAAAAAGTTTTATGTGGACTCTTATAATGATGCAAGGGACATCCAATCAGTCAATAATACCCTTTTGTTTCATGATGCTTTCCAAAGTATGGGCTATTGGGATGACTTTTTCTCCAGAGGCCAGATCAAATATCACAATAGGACACTAAATAGTACGGCTCATTTTGAAAACATAGTAGTTGATCACCACCATTATGAGGTATTTGGAAATGTTGTTGCCGATAATGTCACTCAACACTTGAAGAATATTGAGAATTATGCCGCCTCAATAAGTAAGGAGAAACATCCAGCTATTGTGGGGGAATGGTCTGCGGCTCTAACTGACTGTGCACCATGGCTCAACGGTATTGGGTTGGGAACCAGATACGAAGGTACAGCCCCATATGATACCAAAGCTGCAGGTAAATGCTCAGAAGTCACGCGGCATCCATCCAAATGGTCTGGCAAACAGAAAAAAGATTACCGTCGGTTTGTTGAGATGCAACTCTACCAGTACAACGCTCATACTAAAGGATGGATATTTTGGTGTTGGAAAACTCAAGGAGAAGCTACCGAATGGGATTTTCGGGAATTGGCACGATTAGAGATTATTCCACAACCATTAGACGACTACAAATACATCAAGAATGGGAAAGATACCAGTGGTGGTAATATAGCTGGCCCCAATGGAGCTTTGGTAAAAACAATGATTGCAATCGTTGTGGGGTATATTTTATAGAAAAGCGTAAAGAGTGAACTGTAGCTGTCTTTCTTTTCTGTAATTGTTTTACGGTAGCGTTGGTGATCTCTATTACTCACAGTTTTATCTTCTTTCTCTATTTTTTTTTTCATCCAAACTGTGGACACACAACCAATCGTTTTGAATAAACGTGCAAAGAATGAGTAAATCAGTCAATGTTGCTATCATTGGATCCGGAGTGGTAGGATCAGCTTACATCAATCAATTGAAAAATTTAAAGACCAACATCGCTTTCAATGTGGTGTACTTGGCTAGATCGTCGAAAGAAGCACTTTACAATGACGACTACAAGCCAATTGATTTAGCTACATACAAAACAGCACCTGCCAAATCAGTTTTGAGCTTGGAAAAGTTGATCGCATACTTGAAGGGGGCCCACAAACCAACAATTCTTGTCGACAACACATCAAATGAAGCAATTGCCAATAGTTATCCAAATTTCATCAAGGAGGGAATTTCAATTGCAACTCCGAACAAAAAAGCTTTTTCATCAGCTTTAAAAATTTGGAATGACATTTTCTCTAGTGCTGAAAAAGAAGGAAGCGGTTTGGTTTACCATGAATCGACTGTGGGTGCAGGCTTGCCAATCATTGGTCCTTTAAAAGACATTGTGCTTACCGGTGACAAAGTGGAAACCATTGAGGGTATTTTCTCAGGTACATTGTCCTACATTTTTAACGAGTTTTCAACTCCCGAGAAATCTGGTGTTCAGTTTTCTGATATAGTCACCAAAGCAAAGAGTTTGGGCTACACTGAACCTGATCCAAGAGACGATTTGAATGGATTGGATGTGGCAAGAAAAGTTACTATTCTTGCTCGTATTGCTGGATTTGATGTTGAGAGCCCAACAAGCTTCCCAGTTGAGAGTTTGATTCCTAAACAATTGGAAAGTGTCTCCAGCGCCGATGAATTTTTACAAAAATTGCCACAATATGACGCAGATATTCAAAAAGTTAAAGACGAGGCATTTGCTGATGGTAAAGTGTTACGATTTGTCGGTAAAGTTGATTTAAAGAATGACAATGTTTCAGTAGAGATTGGAAAGTATCCATTTGACCACCCATTTGCATCATTAAAGGGAAGCGACAACGTTGTTGCAATCAAGACAAATAGATATCCTAACCCACTCATCATTCAAGGCGCTGGTGCAGGTGCTGAGGTGACTGCTCATGGTGTTTTGGCTGATACTATCAAAATAGCTGAAAGAATTGCAAATTGATTAGTTTTAGTGTGTATGGGAAGTTCGCTACGTAATTTGTGAAACATACTGTTCTTGCCAGCTAGATTTCGCATCACGAAACACCTCTCTTAAATACTGTGCATTTTGGCACGCAGCTCTAAAATTCAACATGACTTTTTGAGAGTCCAAGTGAGTTGTTCTGGAACTAGCTTCATAATCTCCTGAAGGCGACACTGAAGAATTGACTCTGGTAACATGCATGTTATTAGGAGCCATGAAAAAGTCGCCACTATCTCTCAACTCAACAATGTAAAACCCTGTCATGTGTATAAATTGCGCGTATTGAAATGTAGGTTTACCCCAACTATAAGTGATATCAATATTATCACGCAGGAAAAACGAAGTAGCGCGATTATCAAGTAAAAAACTCATCTTCTTCAAGAAGCACAAGTGATAGTAGTACTTGTTTGAGTTTATAATTCTTGGATCAGCGAATTCATCGTCAGATAAAGGATCCACTGATAACTTGACTTCAACAAATGAATGAAACGGACTCAATTTTGGTATCATGCACAATTCTTTCCAAGGAGTTTCAACCAATTTCAAACCATGTCTTTCGCATAACCGCGACCACGCCATAATTGTATCTTCTATAAACTTGGTGGTGGTGGTGAGCCATTGTAGTCTTATATGATAGCAATGATCGGGATTATGAACACGGTCATAATGTACAGTGATCACCTCCAGTCTGTTTGATTTTTTCAAAGGGTCTACGTCAAACTTTATCGCTTTGCTCAAAATGAACTTCCTATTTTTTTTCCCGGTAGAGTCCGCCATTGATGACACTTCCGAGCCTATGTTGTGGGACGTCGTGACCTTTACGAGCCCTTCTTGTCCTTGAATTTTCGGTGACGAGGTAGATTTTGACGTGATAGAACCTTCCTTTTTGGTGCTACTACTAAACCAGGAGCCTCGATTCACTTTGTCAACCTTTTCGAGATATTCCTCTTCAAACTCATAAAAGTAGTAGCCATCAATAAACCCGTGCCTCTGTTCGACGTGCTTGAAAACACCTTTAGTCAACAAATTTTGTCCATAAGTAACAGCCGCCTCTCGTGTATCTATATCCTCAAAACAGTCAACAAGCCATGTCACGAGCTCGCTTCCGATAAAGCACAGCAAATGTTTTTTGAAATGCCACGTTCTATCGACAAGTTTCAATCCAGATTGTGGGTTTTGCAACTCAAGTGCCAATTCTAATAATTTTATACTTTTGTTGAAACGCATATGCTCGGGTATCATCAACGTTGGTTGATTCCCCGTGAGGTCGTAATTCTCTGATTCATTGGATAAAAAGTCGTAGAGATTTCCAGTGTAAAAGTTAACGTCGGAGAACCGATCAGCAGTTTTTGGTTTGCTGTGGTCTTTCCTATACTTGCCCTTTTCAATAACTGCTATCAATTTTCTCAACCCTTCGACTCTTATCTCCTCAGCATTCAAATGTTCATTACTCAAATAGTATGCGTTTTTGGGTATCTCTGCAGGCATCACCACAAACTTCATCTTGTGAAATTCTTTTTTGTCATCAGGTAACGCATCATCAAAGCCTGCCAAAAACTGATCGAACTGATTCCAATTATACTTTTGTGGATATTGAGCAATCGCATCCACCTGTGATGGTGAATAATCGTCTGCATACCTAGTCCTAATTAAAGGAAAGTAAGGTTGAGAAACACGTTGACCTAGCGTAATCTTCTTTTCATCATCCTTAATTATTTTCCGGTATAATTGAACATTTAAATTTCCATTGTAATCACAAAATATACGGTGAATCTCATCATCCATGGACAAATATATCCTCGAGCCAAGGAAATTGTCATCCGGAAAGTATTTGATAATGGACTCAGCATTACCCGCTGGTTTTCTCTCCACTTCAGCTTTTTTAACACCATCTCCATAACAAATTTGAAAACCCGACATCAATCGTAGTTGTATCATCTCCCTCATTAATTCCGGAGTTGTTCGTAGCTCCAAGTAATTTTCACTATTCAAGTACACCGTATAATTTTGAAAAGTGTACTGCAGCTGTAATTGCTGCTGAGTAGGAAACACTCCTGTCGTAATAGGCAATGCTGCAGGTGCTTGAAAAGATCTCCATTTGATCAATTTACGCTGAATCTTGTCCGGAAAAAGGTTGCTCCATCTGCTAACATTTGATTTCTGAAGAATATTGTTTGTGATTTCTCTCGAAGGGTTGGAAATCTCGATCCAAAGAGAGTTATGAGGGGGAATTTCCGCAGATTCTGAGATTGCGGCAAACTTTTCTCTTGCGCCGGCTTTTGGGTCATTGATTTGCTTTCGAGATTTCTCTTCTCGTTTGGAGAATAAGGTCTCAGCTTTGATGATCCTTGGAGACTGCGAGTCTTTTCGATAGGTTTCAATTTGACTGCCTTCGCTAGACCTTGGAACGCTTTTCAACAGCGCCGTGGGTGAGGTTACTGCCTTCTCTTCGCTATACTTGTTAATGTTATACAATCTTGACAACGCAGATGTTTCCCCACTAGGATGAGCTACTGTCCCCATAGCAGCCGAGTTGGTTGTCAAACCATTTGCTGGGAGAAGGGAAGTTCGGTTGTTGAATATTAAGGAAAGTGTTGCCTTAGAATCTTTTATAGACGGTGCCTTAAATTTTGGTTCAGGAATGTTAAAGTCTATTTCTGACTCCACCTTTCGCTGTATAGGCAGAAAAATGGACTCATCGTACTTATCCATCGATTCGGTCAATGAGTCGCCTTGTCTCTTCAAATACAAACGTGATATGCGTGCATCACTCGCCTCGTTTTCCATAACACCCATCATTTGCAATTCGTAAATCTTGCACCTTGGAATCCACTGTGATATATCATCTTGCTTCTCCTTGAAGAAGGAAATGTCACACCATATAGGTACACAATAGCTCACTTTCCCATTTTTGATATATCGAAGTAATGGCGTTACGTGTAACGGAGGTTGGCTCAAGCACACGATATCAAGGCTAGTATCAATAATAGACATTTTTTTACTTGTTTCGAGGAGTAAATCGTAGCCAACATCAAATAATCCTGTTCCTGGTGTGATAAGGATAAAGTGGTTAAGTGAATGTTTTAAATCAGTATTTCTGAAACGGTCATTAAACAGTACCAAAGCTACATTCACCGCTTCTAGAAAGTTTCCCTTCACCGCGGGCAACATCTGACCTTCCAAGATATACCTTGATTCTTGTGCTCGATTCAACATACAATCACGTTTGAAATTTGCAAACTCGAGTCTCAAATTTGCCATAATTCGATCCCAATGAACAATGTTTACCTGATCCACGACAACCCTAAAGTAATCGCGACGTTGAGAAGGGCGTTCTCCAGGAAGCAAGTTTGTCCATGGAACATTCGTAAGGTCCACACTTGTGAATAAGACTATTGTAATTGAGTGATGTGTACCTTTGTCTCTCCAGCGTCGAAATATTTTGGGAAACAAATTATTCACCAATTTATGAAACATGATTTCCCCGTTTTCTTCAAAATTCCACATTTCCCTTGATAGTTGAATAAGTACAGTAAGCTTTGCACTTTCACTTCTATAAATAATTTTAGTTTCTTTGTTTATGTAACCAGAAAATACTTTCTTCCCATTCTTGTACATGTATCGAACAACACCTGTCCTGTTGTTGAGAAAGGAAAGTCTTTGCTCAGTGTGGCAACACCTATCAACCAACGAAGACGAAAATTGCCACATGGCATCTCTGGACAAATTCACATCTTTGATGAATATTTCCATAGAATCGATGGCTACCGCATCCAAGTTTGTGATTCGTCGTACCAGGACAACACTCCTTGGCGCTAGGTCAAGTAGTCTTTGGTATGGATTTGATTGTAGCGAAATTTGGGACTGTGATTGTTGCTGTTTTTGTCGTGCATCCAATGGTTTTAACTCTGGCGTATCTTGATGCTCCCGAATATTTCGTTGAGATAACTTAAACACTAGCTTCTTTGGTGACTGTGAATCTACACTTTGTAGTTCATACACCTCTCCAGGAGCAACACCTCCGGGAAAAGCATTGGAATCGAGTAATACATCCTCTTGTGTCGTTCGACCCTCATGAAACCAAAGAGTCAATTGTATTGTGGCCTTGAGTTCCTTATTGTTACTGCTTGTTTTATACAAATTCGGTAGATCTCTCTTTGTTGAATCGATGTTATGGTTGTTCTGGCGGTTTACAACAATGGAAGTTCCAGAAGATTTGTTGACTAAAAGTTGGTTGTTTGAGATAGCACGCTTCGACCCCACAGTTATACTTGATTGATTGGCACTCATTCGCCCTACGGGTACAATCAGCTGCGATGTCTCCACATTTTCGCCGTGAATCTTATTGGTTAATGCGTTTGATGACCTGGCATGTTGCATATTGTATTTACAGTCCCTACTAGTATTAAGTTCTCCAAAAAGTAATTTTCACTTTATAATTCAATTTTTCAGGTTTCCCCTGACCGCACGTGCATTATACGTACTCTCTATCTACAAAACAAACTCATCTATAAACCATTGATGGAACCTATTGTCGTCTGACAATTCAGGATGAAAAGAAGTGCCAAGTATGCGACCCTGTCTAACTGCTACAATAAGTTCATTTTTCTCCCCATCGTAGTTATGCAATTTGTACAATACTTCAACTGGGGCTTTATTAACATAATGGTTCTTTGACCTCACTACCTTGTCTGAAGCTGATCCACCAAGTTCCTCATTTTCCAATATCTTGGTCACAACTGGCGCCCTTATAAACACCGTGGGAAAGTTATCGCATCCAGGTATAAATCCACTAAAATCCAAATTTTGTTCAAATGAATCAACTTGTCGACCAAAGGCATTTCGACTAACTTGAATATCTAAACCTCCCAAGCATGTCTGATTTTCAACGGCATTTTTAATCTCTTTTGCGAGGAAAATCAAACCGGCACAAGTACCCCAAATGGACTTTGACTCATCAGAAACGAAGTCGTACAAATGCGGAAGCAAGTTTGTTCTTTCTGCAATATATGACATAGAACTGCTTTCACCACCTGGAATCACCAACGCATCGCAATTCTCAAGCTCTTCTTTGGTTCTAACTGCAATAATGTTGATAGAATAACTAGAGTATTTTTCTTCACTCTGTTGAATAACGGATTTAAAATAGGTGATGTGTTCTCTAAACGCTCCTTGAAGGGCAAGCACTCCTAATGTAACTGGCTTTGGCACAGTCATTGTCTGTGGTGGCTCTTCTTCAATGATAACGTTATCTAACTATACTTTGTCAAAAATTGACTCGGGCAAAAGCGTTCTCTTCTCTTCTCTTTTTTATTTTTCGATCAGATGCCGTGAAGCAGAAATCTCGGATGGACTTTTACTAACGGAAGTAGTTTATTGCAGTTGCTCCTAGAGGAGTGGCGTAGTAACTCTCGTAGCGGCTATGCAATTCCTAGGGAAAAACTTTGGAGAGATTGATTCCAATGAAACACAAAAACTAGTGGAACATTTAAGCGCATACGACTGGAATTGAGCCGAGAATCATTGGAAACTGAATGAATAAATGAGCTAGAAGGCGGAAATAGTTTGCCTTCTACGTACAAACTATGAGGCGTTTTATGCCATGGATACTCTAATGGGCCCAAATTGGAAGTGTTAACTGGTCTTGGCACCGGATCATTCTGTTACGACGAAAATGGCTCCAGCCCTTACCCTATACAAGCACCCCCACATGAAGGTTTGGTCCCTGTAATCGATACCACCGAGGTGAGGTATTCTCACACAAGTAGTGAATCTCCTTGCATTTCCAATAAACATAATATTAGGCAAATCGGGTTCATTTTTACTCCGCTGGCAAATACGAAGACGTGAAAAAAAAAAGAGTCAGAAAATCTGACTTCTTTGTGTCCCTTTCCACTTTTGTTTCAGAACCTTATATTTCTTCGGTCATAGTTTTTCTTTTAAATTTTTCACCTTTGACTACTATAGATATCGATTTCAGTTTCCTTTAGATATTAATTTACAAATCCACAGTCGACCAATTAGTCAATACCAACATATTACCATCTATTCACGATGTCAGAATTGAAAATTAAAGAAGGGTTAGCCAAGATGTTGAAAGGTGGGGTTATCATGGATGTTGTTAACTACGAACAAGCAAAAATTGCCGAAAGGGCTGGCGCTTGTTCTGTCATGGCTCTTGAAAGAATTCCTGCCGAAATGAGAAAGTCAAACCAAGTTTGTAGAATGTCAGACCCACATATGATTAAAGAGATCATGGAGAATGTCCAGATACCAGTTATGGCTAAAGTTAGAATTGGGCATTTTGTTGAAGCTCAAATTTTGGAAGCTTTGAAGGTGGACTATATTGATGAGAGTGAAGTTTTAACTCCCGCTGACACTGTAGACCACATTGACAAGAACAAATTTAACGTTCCATTTGTGTGTGGTGCCCGAAACTTGGGTGAGGCATTAAGAAGAATTAATGAGGGTGCTGCCATGATTAGATGCAAAGGTGAAGCTGGTACTGGCGACATTTCCTCTGCAGTCGACCACATCAAGACCATCACCAAAGACATCCAAGAAGCATGTGAATTAAAGACTGAAGAGGAAAGAAAAGCGTTGGCCAAGGAATTGAGAGTACCAGTTGAATTGGTCAACACCGTTGTGGAATTGAAAAGATTGCCTGTTGTCACTTTTGCTGCTGGTGGTGTTGCTACTCCTGCCGATGCTGCCTTGTTGATGCAATTGGGCTGTGATGGTGTATTTGTTGGTTCTGGTATCTTCAAGTCCCTGAATCCTGAAAAGCTTGCCACTGCTATTGTCAATGCTGTCACTCATTATGACGACCCTCTCAAGTTGTTGGAATATTCTACTGACTTGGGCGAATTGATGCCAGGTATATCAGTTGACTCTATCAAGGAGAACGAAAAGTTGGAAAAGAGAGGTTGGTAGTAAAGCTAGGGCAGATAGGATTTCATATGCTATTGTACTTAAAGCGTCACTTGTTTATAGTTCTACACGCAATTTGTGTAAACAATTTAAACCTTATTTTTGAATGTTTAATCGCTTCAAATGTGGGGCAAGCATTTGCAAGTTTGCGGGCTTACAAGGTTCATTGTTGACTTCCAAAGCCGGTACTCCAGACGTAACCCTGAGCTAATGCTTTCAACAATGAGATATCTCTTTAAGTAATCAAAAACGTAGAGGCTATATTCCATATTCAGACAAATTGTGGAAAAAAATCGCATGCTTTTCCTCGTAATGCAAACCCAACCTAACCTCACAAGAGACTCTCCCCCACCCAACCTTGGATGAATGCTTCTTCCCCAGCTGATAAATAGCCTAAACCGCTCAATATACTACATTGAAGAATGAGATTTCCGTGTGTGTTCGGTTTAAAAGTTGCCAAGAGTGAAAATCAGTTTCGTTTACCCAATTTGGAATTATCAGCGCAAGAGAAACTTTTCCACATTTTTGAAATCGTCACACATTAAATCGTGAAAAGAGGTGGCACCATACAACGATGCTGTCGCTTTTCTGCGAAGAACACAAGACTTTATTGGTTGGATAATGTGGGGGCTGACTTAAGTGAAACCAATTTTGATAAGCAAAAAAAATTCCGTTTTTTCGAGGAGCTTTAGTGCAAGTGGCTGATTCAAACGATTATTGCGTTTGTTTAAATTTCCGACCAAATTCCGTTTCTAATATTCCGAGTATCTTCAAAATTCCGTTGCATTCAACCAAAATGAAGTCAATGGTTTAAAGCAAGTTGATGATAACCAGCCTTACATGCGAGTCTAAACCTGGGGTCTTACGTTTCTTGCTAATGGTGGTGGCCCTTTGGCTTAAATAGAGCACTATCCTCCATGATGGAGCTGGCAATTTGAAGACATTCAAAGTAGATTCAATTTGTTATTTTGCAAGATGAGCTTTAAAAACCTATTCAATAAAGAAAGTAGTACTTCGGTTGATGTTGAATGCGTATCGGAGCCTGCAGAATCTATCTCAACTGAAAAAATCAAGTTGCATGGTGATTTTCATGATAGACTTGATGTGGAAAAGCATGGAGAAACACAAAGGAGAATTACTCCTCGTCATGTGAGTTTGATGATTATTGGTCAGTCAATTGGAAGTGGTTTGTTTCTTGGTGTTCGAACTCCTTTGAATACAAGTGGTTCTTTGTCGTTCTTTTTGGCTTTTACAATTTGGGCTGTCTTTGTTGTTTACCCCTTGATGCAAGTTGTTGGTGTCATTTGTTGCTATTTACCGATCAAGGGATCTTTTATTCACTACAGTGCTAGGTATGTTGACCCGGCTCTTGGATTTGCCTCAAGTATAATATATATCTACACATGCATGATGTTTGTTTGTCTTGAAGCCACAGCGGTTGCCCAGGTGATTGGATTTTGGACAGATGTTAATCCGGGCGCTTGGATTACTATTTGCATTGTGATATATCCCCTTATTGGAATATTTGGGTCAAATATTTATGGTGAAGTCGAGTTTTACTCATCAATCTTGAAATTGTTTATGGTCATGGGGTTGATGCTTTTTTCACTTGTATCCATGTGTGGTGGGAACCCTCGTCACGACGCATATGGTTTTCAACACTGGAAAGAAGGTGGTTTATTTAGAGAGTATTTGGTTGATGGAAGTACTGGTAAATTTTTGGCCTGGTGGAGTTCGTTGTTGTGGGCGGCATTTGCTGCTGGCGGTCCTGATGGCTTAGCAATGCTTGCAGGTGAAATAAAACGTCCAAGAACAACCATGGCCAATGCAGCAAAGAGAACTTACATTAGAGTCTACATCTTTTATATTGGAGGTATGTTTTTCCTTTGTTGTTTGGTTTCTTCAGTCAATCCAAAACTTGTTGCCCAATTACTGGAAGGGTCAAACTCTTCAGCAGGCTCGCCTTGGGTGATTGGAATTGAAGACGTTGGAGTCAAAGGTTTGGCATCGGTGATCAATGCAGGTATCATGATGTCGGCTTTTTCGTGTGGAAATGCCTTCTTTTATTGTTCTGCTAGGTCGATATATAGCGCTGCTTTAGGTGGTTACTTGCCTCGCTTTTTAGCCAAGTGTTTGCCAAATGGGGCTCCAATTTATTGCGTTCTTATCACGTTCGCTGTGTCCTTGATTTCATACTTGAATGTTAATGAAAGTGGAGCTGTCGTTTTCAACTGGTTTGTTAATTTATGTGCCACCGGGTTGTTGTTGACTTATACTTGCATATGGTGGTCCTATTTCCAATTCCGCAAAGCTTGGGAATTCAAACACAAGCAAAAAATGAAGCATCCAGAGTACCCTTACTTTCTATGTCCGCAATGGATGCATCCAATCTTTACTTATTTGGGGTTGGCATTAACTGTTTTGGTGGTTTTTTTCAATGGATTCTGGATATTCTTCCCTGGGCAATTCAATGTATCCAACCTATTCACAAGTTACTTTGCCCCCGTGTTTTTCGTGTGCTTGTTTGTATTTTGGAAAGTTGTTAAACGCACGCACTTTAGGACTGCAAAAACCGCTGATATCACCAGTGGTAAGCAACGCATTGATGATGAAGAGGAGGCTGAAGAGAAGGAGATTCGTGAACAGGAATTTGTTTTCTATCAAAATGCAAAGTGGTATCACAAAGCATGGCAGAAATTCTACGCATTTTGGTTTACATAGAATCTGACTAAGTGGTGGATGTGCTTTGAATATGTTTGTCAATTACTTTGTATACTCTGAGAGTGTGTATATTTGCACGATCCTGATGTCTTGAGCACTCGATTCTTGAACGTAGTATATCTCTCAAGAAATAAGCCTGGTGGGCGTCTCTCTAATTTCATGGGATTTGGCTCTAATCGATAGAGCTTGCAGTGGCGTGTAATTCAAGAATAGAAACATTAAATAATTAGCTTTCTTCCCTTAAAACCGCGCAAAAATTGGATCGAAATTGTTGCAAATTACTGATCCAACAACACCTTAGTTTTTCAAAAAAATTGATTCAATAAATCAAGGAGTGAAATTCAAATTTAAACCAGTGAGAAGCCCCTAATCATTGATCGATTGGTTTCTGAAAAATCTATCCGTCTAGGAATGTGGGTCTATAGACTTGGGTTACCTGAAATGCTACCACTTGAGTCTTCAAAATATACCCCCGCTCCTGTAGTATATCATTCATGAATGTTAATTTGTTCCAAAGTACAAAACAAGATCAGCAGTTTCATTAATTTAGGAAACATTCAGCCATACATCCTCTTTAATAATCCAAAACACCAATTAAAAATTTACAGATAAAGCCCATTATTACAAACAGTAATCACGCACAAAAGGGGTTTTGATCAATTATAATATTCAACCCATTTCATCTGGGACAATCATTCCCAAAGCAGGACACACTGGAAAAGTACATATGCGGAGAAATGAAGCATCACATTACAGCTGCGTTCATCGGCGTGAGAAGCTAGAAGTCTGCTTTCATTGTAGCCACTGAGCAACACAACAACACTTGAACATTTGGAAAGCGCGTACTCTCTGCAATTTATCCAACTGACAAATTGTGACAGTTTAGACTAGAGTCTTATAGTTTGTGCGCATATATGTTGTTAGTTTTAGTGTTGGTCTTTTTTTTTTCTTTTTTGGTTCTCCTTCAGCCGTTTACGGTTTCTAATTTTGTGGGGAAGATGCAAAGCGAGATTGCGTGTGCCCAAAATCACATCACACTGGTCAGTGTTTGATTCGTAGAAAGTTTTGTCCAATGCCCCAACAATATGAGCACCAAAGATTCAATCTTGACCAAAGGGGTCCCGAAGCCCTATATCAAGCACTGAACGCAAAAGATCATTGACAAAAGTTATTATGAATCAAGTCCTTTTTTCTTCTCATTTTTTCTTTAAGGCTAAGAAATTTTTCATCACAGAACTCGTATCATCATTGAACAATTATTATCAAAGATGCTGAATTTGACTACAAAATCAAGGTTTCCGCTTCTATTACAGGGAAATGGCATCTAATTCCGTAGGAAAAATTCCGAATGCTTTCAATTCCGTTTTACATCAATGGTTTTGGAAAGTGAAAACCAGATAACTGATGAGGCTATAAATATCCGTCAATGGTATCGAGTAAAGGCTTTAGACTACAACAACAGGCTTCCAATCTCATTATCTATTACATTTTGTCAAGAATGAGTGAAGAAAGAAAAGAGCATCCGGCAATATTTGATGTCGAAAGAGCATCAGGACAATCTGATTCAATCGACAAAGAGCTGAGTAAGATACAGTTCAAGGATTTTGAAGATCGACTTGACCCCAAAAAGTATGGTGAAACTCAAAGAAGAATGAATTCAAGGCATGTAAACTTGATGATTATGGGTCAGTCCATTGGCAGTGGTTTGTTTCTTGGTATAAGATCTCCTTTGCATACAAGTGGTTCCCTATCGTTCTTTTTAGCATTTACCATTTATGCAGTTGTCGTTGTTTACCCGTTGATGCAATGTATTGGTGTCATGTGCTCTTACTTGCCAATAAAAGGGACTTTTATCCACTATAGCGCCAGGTACGTTGATCCAGCCCTTGGTTTTGCCTCATCGTTGATCTACATTTACACCTGTATGATGTTTGTTTGTATTGAAGCTACTGCAGTGGCTCAGTTAATTGGATATTGGTCGGACCTCAACCCAGGAGTGTGGATTACCCTCTGTATCTTGCTTTACCCGTTAATTGGTATCTTTGGTTGTAACATATACGGTGAAGTGGAATTTTATTCCTCCATCTTGAAGGTGTTTTTGATCATGGCATTGATGCTCTTTTCCCTTATATCAATGTGTGGAGGAAACCCACAAGGAAGAGCATACGGGTTCCAACACTGGAAAGAAGGTGGGTTGTTTCGAGAATACTTGGTTGGCGGTGGTACTGGTAAGTTTTTTGCATGGTGGAGCTCTTTGATATGGGCAGGATTTGCTGCTGGAGGAGCAGATGGGTTTTCAATGATTGCGTCTGAAGTACAACGACCAAGGACTACTATGGCTACTGCGGCAAAAAGAGTCTATATCAGAGTTTACTTATTCTACATTGGTGGTGTCTTTTTCCTCAATTGCTTGATTTCGTCAGTAAACGAGAGATTAGTCGAGCAATTAGAAGCTGGCTCAGCAACGTCAGCCGGCTCTCCTTGGGTCATTGGTATAGAAGATGTTGGGGTTAAAGGTTTGGCATCTGTTATCAATGCGTGTGTTATGACATCAGCGTTTTCTTGTGGTAACGCCTTTTTCTACTGTTCCACTAGGTCACTTTACAGTGCCTCATTGGCTGGTTACTTGCCACGCTTTTTATCAAAATGTTTAAAGAATGGGTCTCCTGTTTACTGCGTCCTTGTTACATTTGCCGTATCATTGGTTGCTTACTTGAATGTAAATGAAGATGGAGTGGTAGTTTTCAACTGGTTTGTAAACTTGTGTGCTACGGGATTATTGTTGGCGTATATATGTATGTGGTGGTCATATTTCCAATTCCGCAGAGCATGGGAGGCTCAACACAAGCAAAAAATAAGAAACCCAGAGTACCCCTACTTTACTGGACCCAAATGGCTACATCCTGTTTTAACTTATGCGGGATTGATCTTCACCGTCTTGGTGGTTTTCTTTAATGGGTTCTGGATTTTCTTCCCCGGTAATTTTAGTGTTTCCAACTTGTTTACAAGCTACTTTGCCCCTGCTTTCTTTGTTTGTTTATTTGTGTTTTGGAAGGTGTTTAAAAAGACCAAGTTTAGAACTCCCTTGACAGCTGACATCACCAGCGGTAAGCAAAGAGTTGATGATGAAGAAGAAGTTGAAGAAAGAGAGTATGCCGCTAAACAAGCGGAATATGCTAATGGAACCTGGTATGTTAAAGCATGGAGATGGGTCTACAACTTATGTTTCAGCTAAGCTCATATGAGGTAAGGGACTTGTCCTTGTTGCTTTAGCATCCATTATCTCTATGCCATAAAAATGTATGACTTCTTGTTTGATAGTTTACTTTGCAGCCAAGTATTCTTGGCAAGCTGCTTCAAGTTGTATGTGTTACTCTATTAGTATTTTTCAATATACGTGAATATGTAATTGCTCCATTGATGGATAAAAATTAGTGAAATGGGGTCCTTGAAAGTATCTTCAACTTCTCTTACAATCTCTTGGATCGTTAAAAAAATACCAAGCACATTTCTCACTGGCTCATTTATGTCGTTCAGAATGTTCACATCTATTCAAAATGGATTTGGAACGGAAGAATTCTTCTACATTGCCATATCTAAAGCTATTGTCTCATCGTACTGTAAACTGTGCTGATGCGATCCTTCTTTCAGACTCACCTTCAACCTCACGTTGTTTCTACATTACATCGTTGCCAAATTAGATATTTGCAAATTCTAAAGCGATATTGCTATATAAAAATCAATAAATAAACACTTGCGTCGAATACGTCTTTCATCAAAAGATCCATCCCAAGAACTTCTCATAGAACCACTCTTTATCATACTTCTTTCCCTCAGCTTCTCTAACAGCTTTCCTTTCAGCATCCTCAGCTTCGTATTGTTCAAATTCAGCATCAATAACATCTCTAAATGTGTCCAAATCAACTTCAGTTGGTGATAACCATTTCGTCTTGTAAAAAAACTTGTATCCGAAGTAACAAATGAAAAATACAGGAAGAATAATGTAACCAGTAATGAAATTCTTGTAGGTGAAGGAGTCACCAAGGAAAACGGTAAAGTTTTTGATCAAAATCACAATTGAGCAAATCACAAAACAAGCGTAACTTGCATATGGTTGTAAAGGTGAGCGATAAACTGTATCTTTATTTCTGTCAAAACCTTGTGCTTTCAATGCTCTCATGAACCCAATATGGAAAGTGAGGATACATGTCCAAGCAATCAACCCAGTCAATGAAACAACATTGACAAAATATTCAAAAACCTGTGCCGACCCAGATGATACATTCATGTATGCTAATAAACAGAACAAAAAAGACACGACAAGACCATAATAGGGAACACCTAACTTGTTGGTCTTTGTGAAAAATTTCGGTGCATACCCATCAGCAGCCAAGGAGTACAAAGCTCTACTGCAAACATAGACGTCTGAGTTTGCAGCTGACATGACAAACAACAAGATACAGGCATTGATAACATGATCTAATCCATCAATCTTGGCATTTTTGATAGCAATGACAAATGGTGAAGCTCCGGCGTTCGTTCCTGAAGCTCCCAACAACAAAGGATCCTTAGCAGAAACACACATACCGACGAATAAGATCGACAAGACGTAAAACACAAGAATACGGTACAAAGTCAACTTGACTGCTTTGGGGATAGCTCTTCTTGGGTTTCTTGTCTCACTGAAAGTGATGGCTACCAATTCTGTACCTAAGTAAGCAAATACTGCTGTAACCAATACTGCAACAAATGATACAAATCTTCCAGTTGAGCCTCCAATATAAAGATCCTTTGACGAGTCGGTGTAATGAAGGAAAGCACCAGGATCGTTCCAGAATCTGAATCCAATTCTATCATGAGTTGGGCCACCACCCAATGCAATAACCCACAACAATATGATCAATCCCAAACATGTGACGACTTTTAATGAACTCAACCAGAACTCAATCTCACCAAAGAATCGAACTCCAAGGAAGTTGATGACCATGATGACCACCAAGAATACTGTTATCCATACCCCTGGATTCACCCTATCTCGATCAATCCAGTATTGCATAGTCAACGCGCCAGCAGTCAATTGATTAGCGGGTAAAATCAAGTACTTTATCAAATAGGTGTACCCACAAGCAAATCCAAGTGCTTCATCACAATATCTCTTACCATAGTTTGCAAATCCATTCATTGGTACCCAACAAGCGATTTCTCCCAATGCTGTCATCACAATGTAAACAACCAATCCAATGGCACCATAAGCCACCAAAATGGCCCCAGGTCCAGCGGTTTTCAATGCACTACCAGTACCAATCAATAAACCAGTGCTAAGTAAAAGAAGTTAGTATAAAGTCTCAGCCATATCATATGTCCATTGGGCTTAATATTAAGGTCCGCAAAATATGTGACTCGTGTAAAATATTTCGTGGGTCTCGAAAAAGCCATGTAAATCCCCATGAATTTGGAAGTTGTCCCGTGATGCGAATTTCTTTTTAGGCGTTTTTGTGTCTTTGCATCCTCGAATTGTATACAGGACTCAATATGGCTGTTTTCCCCACCATTGGAAGCGATTTTTGTGTAACAAAACAACCAAAATCACGGTAGTAAAAGTCCGACGCCAACTGACTAAAGAAAATTTTTCTTGTTTGTCTTGGTATTGCAACCCCTTATCCGATCAAAGTATCACCAGATTGTTTCAATATCTCATTTGATACTAGTACTTTTTGCCTTTTGGTGTACTCCACACTCACATATAAAAAAAACGTAAAACACGCTCTTCTTCACCCTAGACGACATTGAAAGAGAATTGAAAATACATACCCTAGAGCTCCACCAAGAGCAATCATACTAACATGTCGCGAATCCAAAGCTTGTCTTAACTTGTGTCCCTCTGCTTGATTGATTGCTGATGGATTTGACTTTGCCACGTACAAATCATAATCTGCCGTGTGTCTTGATACAACACTCTTCAACTCATCGTCATTTGAAAATGAACCAATGTTTTTTTCACTATGAATTGATTGTTCTCCGTCTTCCTCCAGTTTGTTATTACTTTTGAAAAACATTTATATATGAGGGTGGGGATGAAAAGTAATAGTAGTAGTGAACAAGAAAAAAAGTAGTAATAGTAATGTTAGTGTTAAAGACTGTGTGGAAACTATGTTTGATATATATACAAGCTGATGATGTGGAGGTTTTTGTCTCTTTTTTAACATATTTTGTTATATTTTTTTTTATTCAATTTCTTTGTGATTTATTACAAAAGAGTGATGGATATTGTACGAGATGTAAAGTGTGTAGTGTGACTAACTTGTATTACTTTTTTCGAAATAAGAATATGAAACACAAATCGCTATCTTGTTCCTTCACAAAAGTAATGGGTGAGAAAAATCAGGCGTCTATAATGCTATTTCTAGAGTTTTTAGTTTTTGCGTTTGTTATTCTCTTATTTGCACGGAGAAATCAAAATTATAAAAAGAAAATTATTATCGTATCAAAAACAAAGTTAAGGTTACAGTTTGAGTCGAGGGCGTGGCCAAAAGAAATTATCCATCGTTTCTTTAAACTGAATTCATTACTGGTCAGGGATGTGTGTTCAAAATGCTTTAATGTGTAGTAGTGTTATCTTTCTCATAGTTAAATTACAAGCAACATTGTATTCACTAGAGACAAAGAACAGTGACAAAAAAAGATTCTGTCTTTGTTCAATTTTTAGCTTTGCCAAGAAAATGTTTTAACAACTACAAAGTCGAGAGATAAATGGGGTTTGTGTAAATTAACACCAAATTGCCGTGCAAATTCAAGATACAACATCACTAGCTTATCAACCTCTATTTAGGAACAGTTGTATAATACTCTTCTGACTGATATTACCAAGTGAGCTTGCAATCTGTTATCGTCGACAAGTCAGTCATTTGTTGCACCTGGAGAGAGAGGGACGCTTGTCTACATCAAAGATTCTATAGCGTCTCCAACTTCCCAACAGTAACTTCTGTCGCAAAGTATACCTAATTCGTATACGATACTCACTCAGACTATGAGAAGCGGTCATTTATGTACAGGCTTTACAGTCAGTCTCTGTATTGCTATTTACGTGACATGGAAAGGATCAGCTATTTCTTTTTTTTTTTCCTTCCTCTATACTACTCAACAAAAGTTAAGCTTTCGGGGTATATGTTCTCTCGAATACAACTGCTCAAGCCAAGCTTTCTTTATTTTTGGTTTATACTCATCAATTTACGTATTATTCCATGACATCAACTGCTGTCCCTGTGGTATCAGCAGTGCAACGGTACACTTTTAGGAAAGGAGGCAAAGAGAAATGTGTCAAGAAGAAAGGTGTCATCAAAGCCAAGCAAAATAATATGCTTTGAGAATATTTGTATGTTACATTGAATACCATCTGTGGCCAATGACATTATCAACCTTTATATAAGAGGAACTGGAGCTTTTTTCTTACTACAAATTCGTTTCACAACCGTGGGCCAACAAACTACTATGTTACTCGAAAGTAGGCGCCAACCTAACCTATAAGACAGTGTTCTGTTTACAAAATGGTTAGCAGATACGATACATCCATCATTTTAGCATTCTCACGACAAACACGAAGACGTTTCCTTATTGTTTCTTCCCCACAATAAAAGCAAATCTTGATTTCTGTGAGATCTCGTTATAAGTTGATGACACAAACACTTTTCTATACGGCATTGTTGAAACTTTTTGGTATTTTCGTCATCAAATATTTTCTGCAAGGTCTAAATCACAAACTCCGAATTGTAGAAAGTGGCGACTAAGCCTATTATATTTTAGTATACTGTGCATACGTACAATGCTTCTAATGAAAAGTGAAAAGTGGTGGGGTCACTTTTGCCTTAACTCATTCCCAAAAATGCAAATCATGCGGGTGGAACTGCTCTGATCGCCCTTAGCAGCAGAATCGAACGCTAATGAGGGCCCCCGTATGAGGTACTTTAACACAGCTACTCGCTAGACCAAAAAAGAACTTGATTTCGAGAAGAATAGACATACTAATTACACCATATAATAGTGTCGCAGAAAAAATAGTGCCAATTAGTTTATATTCTAATTTTATTCGGCTATTGGAGGTTACTGACGTCACTGCAGTGACTGAGGGCTTTTTTTTTCGTTTCTTTTGCAAATGTTTTCGATATTTCTTGGAAAACATTTCACTAGGGGTGGGAACCCTGAATTTCTGTTGCTCAAGGGAGCTGCAATTACGACTTGAGCAACAATTTTGAATGAGCGACCCCGTTACGCATTCTGAGCTAATGTTTTTCATTACTGACAACCACAACGATAACGATAACGATAACGATAACGATAACGATAACTCCATTTCGCGTTCTTTGACCAACTGACTGCTAAAGTATCAAAGGTGTATGCGTGCTTCGAACAGTATTTCAACTTGAAGCTTTTATAGGGAACTACTTAAGATCTAGCCTTTCAGAATGACAACATGATAATCTTTTCAGACAAACACCGGGTGTTATGGAGCACTTCACAGCACGAGTAATTACGTAAAAACCAGAGGAAGTGACTGGATATATGAAATTAAGATAGGGAGTCACGTGAATCAAATTTGGCTTCAACTTTACAGCGTTTTTTACATTCAATAAATGTCGAGTACAACTTTTTTTACTCAACAGTTTAAGCAGCAAAAGATGGTGGAGCGAAGAGGGGGGCCGTTTGAATAATTAAGTACTCACATGACTTTGAAAGAAAGTTGAGTCTCGGCGACAACATTTTCTGTTCCTTTCAGAAGATTCTGGTTGTTGTTGTTTTATTTATTACACCAAGAAATTCATCACTCGGACCTACAACGAAACACCATCTTACTTTCTCACCTGTTGGTAAACAAGGTCGAGAAATTACTCTAACCGTACGGCGTTTTTTGATGGAACTACTAATCAAATGATTTCTTGGGTTGATATGATTTATTTTTTCATTCGGAAGGTTATTTTTATTTTTTTCTTGGGCCTCAACTTGCGAAAAAAACTATTTACTCCGGGCAGTTTGTTGCAGAGATAAGATTAAATTGGATGATGATGTTGGTGATAAGCGTCGGATGATATAAAAAATTTGCTCAGGGTATTGCTGCTCAAGATACGGTGCACCGGAACTTGATACATTAGAATTTTGTTGAAGTTAATTTTGGGTGAAACGAAAAAAGAGACGGTGGCTTCGAAGAAATTAGACCTGAGAAACTAAACTTCACAGCGATTACAAGTGTTCGTTTTAGCTGAGAAAGGCTGTTTCATAAAAATAATTAGGGCGTTATTATCTATTTCGTTCATTTTGTGTCGTAATTTCATCCACGCAAGGAAGAGGGGGATTTATCACCAATTTTTTGATAACAAAAAAGTTTTTACCCGACCAACTTGAGAAACCCAAAACAATTACAATTTTTGCACCTTTTGTGCTTTTTTTCGAGCTTAACCCGCAATATCATGGATTGTCTTGGCTTTTTGAGGCTACGAGTTGTCGCTGTTGTGAATATATAAATAAGCAAAAATGCCATGAATGGAAAAGAAAGCCGAATCTTTGAAGATTTCCAATTCAACTTAGACAAATTAAAATGGCCGGAGAATTTACCGACTCAAAGCGTGATACTGGTCTCCTGGAAAAAAATGTGGGGACTTTTGGTCAAGCAGAGGATTTAAAGAGTGTTGTATCAAGACATACTGAAGAGTATGATTTATTTGTTGCCAAATCTAATCCAACAGCCATTAACCAAGCTGATGGCCATAAATTAAGACAAGCTTTGGATTCGCGACATGTTAGTATGATTGCTCTTGGTGGAGCTTTAGGGTATGTATATACTTTCATTTGCTTTGAAGAGTATTGGTTGGAAAGAAGCAAAACTGTTTGAATAGCTCTTACAATGTTGACCTATACTAACAATTCCTTCTCTAGTACCGGTTTATTGATTGGTACTGGTAGTGCATTGAAAACCGCTGGACCTGGGGCCATTTTGGTGGCTTATGGTGCCATTGGATTGGTTGTTTACATTGTGATGACAGCATTGGGAGAAATCGCTTGTTGGGTACCAATGAATGGATTTGCAAACTATGGTAAGAGATATTGTGATGAAGCACTTGGATTTGCTTGTGGGTACACCTATTTGATAAAGTACTTGATTTTACCCGCTAATCAATTGACTGCTGGCGCGTTGACTATGCAATACTGGATTGATCGAGATAGGGTGAATCCAGGGGTATGGATAACAGTATTCTTGGTGGTCATCATGGTCATCAACTTCCTTGGAGTTCGATTCTTTGGTGAGATTGAGTTCTGGTTGAGTTCATTAAAAGTCGTCACATGTTTGGGATTGATCATATTGTTGTGGGTTATTGCATTGGGTGGTGGCCCAACTCATGATAGAATTGGATTCAGATTCTGGAACGATCCTGGTGCTTTCCTTCATTACACCGACTCGTCAAAGGATCTTTATATTGGAGGCTCAACTGGAAGATTTGTATCATTTGTTGCAGTATTGGTTACAGCAGTATTTGCTTACTTAGGTACAGAATTGGTAGCCATCACTTTCAGTGAGACAAGAAACCCAAGAAGAGCTATCCCCAAAGCAGTCAAGTTGACTTTGTACCGTATTCTTGTGTTTTACGTCTTGTCGATCTTATTCGTCGGTATGTGTGTTTCTGCTAAGGATCCTTTGTTGTTGGGAGCTTCAGGAACGAACGCCGGAGCTTCACCATTTGTCATTGCTATCAAAAATGCCAAGATTGATGGATTAGATCATGTTATCAATGCCTGTATCTTGTTGTTTGTCATGTCAGCTGCAAACTCAGACGTCTATGTTTGCAGTAGAGCTTTGTACTCCTTGGCTGCTGATGGGTATGCACCGAAATTTTTCACAAAGACCAACAAGTTAGGTGTTCCCTATTATGGTCTTGTCGTGTCTTTTTTGTTCTGTTTATTAGCATACATGAATGTATCATCTGGGTCGGCACAGGTTTTTGAATATTTTGTCAATGTTGTTTCATTGACTGGGTTGATTGCTTGGACATGTATCCTCACTTTCCATATTGGGTTCATGAGAGCATTGAAAGCACAAGGTTTTGACAGAAATAAAGATACAGTTTATCGCTCACCTTTACAACCATATGCAAGTTACGCTTGTTTTGTGATTTGCTCAATTGTGATTTTGATCAAAAACTTTACCGTTTTCCTTGGTGACTCCTTCACCTACAAGAATTTCATTACTGGTTACATTATTCTTCCTGTATTTTTCATTTGTTACTTCGGATACAAGTTTTTTTACAAGACGAAATGGTTATCACCAACTGAAGTTGATTTGGACACATTTAGAGATGTTATTGATGCTGAATTTGAACAATACGAAGCTGAGGATGCTGAAAGGAAAGCTGTTAGAGAAGCTGAGGGAAAGAAGTATGATAAAGAGTGGTTCTATGAGAAGTTCTTGGGATGGATCTTTTGATCTGAAGATTGTATACAAAAGTGTATATGCCCATTATATATTGTCATGATTTTATGTTAATTTGTATTTTATGCAAAAAGTGCAAAGTATATTATTCTTCGCCGTTTTGTGAAACCTCATCGAATTTTATTTCGAAACACTTGATCTACTCAAAAAGCAACATATCATGGAGAACATACCAAGTAAACAGTCAGATTCAGCCATAGAAAATGTTCCCAACAACATTTCTACATTCTTCGAAATCGGTCCTACAAAGTATGGTGGAAGGGGCTGCTTTGCCAAGTCAAAAATATCGAAGGGAACCCAAATTCATTATTGTTCATCACCCGTTGGCTCCTCGATATCGAGACCATTCAGAAAGGAAGTGTGTACATATTGTTTCAAATATGATAATGGGGATGCCATGAAAACCAAACTCGCAAAATCCGTCTCTGGTAGGAAAGAATCGAGTGCACTTTACTTTTGCAGCAATGATTGCGTCAACAAATTTTTGGATCAAGACATTAATGACATCTTGTTAACTAATCTATTATCGGTCGAGCAAAACTATTTAATAGGACTTAAAAAGCCAGGAGTTGACGCGCTAGAGCCAGTGGGTGATTTAGATGAGCAAATAGATCGAGAATGGGAACGAGTTGAGCGATGGGCTGCTGAAGTAGACTCGACTCGAAGTAGCAAAAGAGTCAATTTCCTACCAAGAATTGATGAAAGTGAATACCTTGAAATCAAATACATCGTTGGTGTGTTGTTCAACGAGTTCAAAATATATAGTCAAAAGGAGCTCAATGATGATCTTTCACTAGAGATGTACTTATTTGATCTTCTACAATCAACTGAACGTGAGAAATACCACAAGTACCCGTATCTTCTATTTTCATACATCAACATATTCAAATTCATCAAGCTCACGTGTACTGCTGAGCTTCAACAATTTATCACAACAGACATCGTTAGATCGTTGATCGGCAAGAACTTATCCAATGCATTTGGTATATGGTCCAACACGACAGCCAAGGACGAAGATAAAGAATTTCTTGGGTTTAGCGTGTATCCATCAGCATCGTTTTTCAACCATTCATGTGATCCAAATATCATCAAAATTAGAGTACGTAATGATATGCGATTTGAAACATTGAGAGATATCGCGATAGGTGAAGAGTTGTGCATAAACTACGGAAACTTTCAAAATGAAGACGTCGAGAAACGGCAGTTGGAATTACAGGAATGGTTCTTTGATTGCGGATGTACAAAATGTCAACTGGAATTGACAGCTAAGTAAAGTCATAATTTCTATAAAATTGTTTAAACTCCTCGCAATCAGCCATTTCCTTGAATTTTGGTTGTTGACATTTGTCCCACTGTACGCGATCTAGTAGATTTAGCATATGCGCAAGTACCCTACGAGGAAACTGGATATCGAGTGGCTTACCTTTGACTAACTTGGCAATGTAAAATTTAAACTCTGATTCGCTCGTGCAAATTGTAAATTTGATATAGTCGTTCTCCTTTTCAATATCCTCAAGTCTGGGATCATTCTCCTTCGTAAACTCAGCAAACTCAAGGCTCTGGTTCCGTTTAAATTTTTCATTATTGATTTTGGTTCTATACTCTAACGATTTGGGGAACTTATCAAGTTGTGATTCATAAACAGGCAAGAATTGGACATTGTGATGAACATTATCATGTCGATTCAACTCAAAAAAGATCAACTTGAGAAACGGTTTTTGACTCGCAAACGCTTTCACCAATGTTTGCTGAAACTGGTTAATCTCTTGCCTTATTGGACCATTTCGATCATTGACATGGGGGACATGTTGAATTGGTATGATAATCCCATGACCCGAAAAGGATAGATCTTTGTTGGATCTAGTTAGCGGACCTTTTGCGACTGTGAGATACGCTTGTGACCCAATTGATACAATCATGTGTGTTTCCGTCTTGGGATTGCTTAGACAGAAAAAGCAATGTTCAGGTGTGACAACTTTCGCCTTCTTTACTACAACATCCACCCCATTATCTCTGTTGTCCATGTATCTCTTTTTTGTAAGGAAAGGATTATCCATAAACTTTGTCATATCATCTGGTTCTCCTCCCATTTTAAATGCATAGAACCATTTGTCACCACTTCCTTCTTGTGCCAAACTTATGAACCTGGTAATTTCACCGCCACGCCACTTGAAAGGTTGGATCTCACAAAAAACGTTCCCTTCATCTTTTCCTACAGCGAAATGATATTGTGGCTTGATGAGTTTGACAAGCATATCAATTGTTTCATCTCCAACTTGGGGAATTGATTTTAGGAAAGACAACGCCATGGGCCACTTGAATGTAAAAAGCAAATCTATTCTCGTCTTAATTTGGGTAATTTTATCAATGCTTTCTTTCAGAAGCGTTCCTGAGACAATCAACATTGTCGTCCCTGAAACCAACTTGATAATACTATATGGTGGTTTAACGTAGGTAAAGTTGTCAGCAATATCAATTAACGTGGACGTCAGATGTAAGGACTTTTCCTCTACCACGTTAGATATTCCGTTACATCCCTGAGCAAAATATGTGCTTTCTAGAAGCTCCGTTTGTGGAAGTGCCTTACCACTTGGTACGACATCTCCCATTAAAATAGTGGCTGAAAATGGCCCAGATTTCTTGTTTTGTGAATTGGCTTTAATCAATGTCTTATCTAAGTCATTCGGATTCGGATTAAGCACGAGAATTCTAGTTTCATCTGCCATAGCTGTAGTACTCTCTCGAATTAGTTTTCGAGTAGTGTGCTGCATCTCGCAGATTACCATATCAAGTGAGAGCTGGAAAAAAGAATCGAATCACGTGTACGATTTGTTTACCTTTTCTCCAAACCACTCCAAAAAGGCACCAATTTACCATCACTAAAGATACTAACCATTGACTATGAGCAGTGAACTGAATAGCATAAAGGTCATAGTAAGGGTGAGACCAATCCTTTTGCGAGAAGTGGACAACAATGTTGGGCTTCCTACTCAATCACTTGTGCAAATGCCATCCTCCGACTGTACAACTATTTTAAACCCCACCAAAGATGAAAAGAAACAATACCATTTCGATGAATGTGTATGGTCGTTCGATCCCAATGACGCAAACTACGTTGATAATCAGCGATTTTACAACAAGTCTGGACCCGACCTACTAACCCATTTATTTGAAGGGTTCAATGTATGTTTACTAGCATATGGACAAACCAGTTCAGGGAAAACCTATACCATGATGGGAGACGAGACGCAACCTGGAGTAATACCTTCCTTGATCAAAGACATTCTCAAGCAAATGGACATCTCTATCAACCAAAAAGTGCAATGCGAGTTGACTTTTTCCTACATGGAGATCTACAACGAACAAGTGATTGACTTACTCAGTAAGGACCAGAATGTGAAATGCAAGATCCGTGAAAACCCACAAACGGGCCCCTATGTTGAAAACTTGAAGGAAGTGAGTATTTCAAGCTATGCACAGTTTTTAAATTTCTTAAAGTTGGGAAACAGGGTCAGATCCACTGCTTCAACTTTAATGAATGATCTAAGCTCGAGATCTCATGCTGTAATTACGTTGACACTACACCAAACAAGATATGAAAGTGATGCTGGTGATGGAATTGGAAACGCTAGTGAGAAAATGACTTCGAATATCAAATTAGTTGACTTAGCCGGATCGGAACGTTTGGCTAGAACCAAATTATATGGGCAACAGCAGAGAATGAAAGAAGGGGCCCTGATAAACAAATCATTGACAGTTTTGGGGCGTTGTATCAATTTATTAGCACAAAAGAATAACAAGACAGTGGTACCATATAGGGACTCCATTTTGACATACATTTTGAAAGAGAATCTTGCAGGTAACTCCAAAACTTGCATGTTGTTCTGTGTATCACCCTTGGATTATGAAGAAACAATACAGACACTCAATTATGCCAATGAGGTGAAGAAAATAAAGACATCAGCTAAGGCAAATAAGACAAAATTGCCAACAGTGCCTGTTGATTGGAATAATTTGAAAAATGCAGATAGCAGTGTTATCGATTCTCTTCGTAATGAAGTGGAATTATTGACAAATAAATTGACAACGTTGGAAATGGAACACAACAACCTGTCAACTTTTTCAGACTCAACCTTGGTAGAAAACACGGAGAAAAGTAATTTAAAGAACTTGATGGAGTTCCTCGAAAACGAATCGGCAAAAGCCAAATTTGAAAACAAGTTTCTAAGCCAGCAATTGGCCAAGAAGAATAAACAAATAAGTGAATTGCAAGCCCAAATTGATTTCATATATCGATTTGAAATTGCAAGAATAAAACAAGATATGGCGAGGTCACACTTGATCACGAACATTAGCCACTGTCGTCAAGGTATAGACGCAGATTTGGCGTATTTTGACCCTGCTCTGTTATTCAAGCAGCAGTGAATACACGACAGATTTGATTTTGAATACAAAGCGTAGAGAGCTCTTTACCCTCGGACTTAAAGTATGTCGCGTACAAAAACCGCCCTGCACAAAACTAAAATCATTTGTGACCGAAAAAAAAAAAACAAAAAATCATTTAATCGTTTCCTCTCCCTCTCTCTCCCCCCTCCATCTGTGACAAAAACTGAAGCGCAATTTTGGAAACACCTTGGAAGTACTTTTGCATTGGGAGGGAAGCAGTATACGATAATGTCAGATATAGAGAGCATATTTCACAGCTCTGTTAGAGAGGCAGTGCAACTCACTGTTCAGAATAACAAACCATTATTTGTGTTTCTCGCACTGCCCGATTCCATCACGAACGAATCATTCTTGAACAAGTTTGTCACAAAGGACGCTGTTTCACTCTTGCAGAATAGTACAGTGCCATTGAAGTTGATACAAGGTAGTGTTGAATTTGGTTATTTTGAGCAGCTTTTTCAAAATTTAATCGTTCCCAGTTTTTATGTTGTGCTGCAAGGGAAACTTAAGGCAGTGATTACCAATGACTTTGCTAGAGAAGATTTTGATAAGTGCATCGCTGAGCTTTTATCATTAAATGGGGACTCTACGACCTCGACTGCTTTCGCTTCTGCGACATCATTAAACCAGGCAGCTTCATCCTCCTCACACAATCCACCAACAGCACGCCCCACTGAAGAAGAAAATTCTCCAACTCTGTTACCAAATGCTGCTCCTCTAAATACTCAAACATCCCAAACTTCCAGTCTGACTGTATTGGATGACCATGAACAATCTGTGATGAGGCACAGGAAAATTGTTGCACAACAAAGAAAAGAGAAAATGGCGGAGAAGCAACGTATAAGGGACTTATTGGAAGCCGATAAAAGAGAAAGACAAAGCAAAGAAAAAGCAGAAAAAGAACGTGTCGACGATGCAAGACGACCTTCGCAGAGTCTGGCTAAGAAAAACGACCACACGAATTGTCTTTTGGCGATTAAACTTTTTGACGGAAGTACGATCAAGCACGATTTTAAACTGGATGACACGCTCATCACAGTGCGTACTTATCTAGATGAAGAGGTGAAAATCATACCGTCTACAAGTAGCATGCCATCATTTGCCAGCACAACATACCCGACAGGCTACTCATTCCACAGACCAACTTTACCACGTATTACATATTCCGAAGAGCAGGAGTCGCAGTCACTACTTGAGCTTGATTTGACACCAAGGTCTATATTGATACTCAAACCAACTTACAATCAAACAAACTCAAGCAATGCTGCGCCAGGAAACGAGAAAGTGGGGATTCTTCAAAGTGTGTATAATTTTGTTGCCGGGATAGGAAGGGCACTCTACTCTTTCTTTGACTATGGGGTCGATGATGTACAAAGACAAGTTAGTTTGGATCAACCGCTTGCCCCACGCCAAGAAGAAGAGGTGATAGATCTTCACCAACCAATTGCAGCAGGGATTCTATCAGTCGGTGATAGAGGTTTGTCGTCGTCCCTTTTGAACATCGAAAGGGATGAGCGTGACGTGCTAATTGCAACCCCAGTAGAATCTAGAGCATCCAGTCCAAGGCCCGCTTTGAGTCGCGTGCAAACTATTCACGATGATACCAGGGATCCTTTGCGAGATACATATAATGGAAATAGCATCAATCTTAGGGATGACGATCAAACTACATAGGTTATTAATGGGGTTCGTTGCAATATATTGCTTTTAAACTGTCTTTCAAGACATTAAGTAGATAGTAATTTTTTACCTCTTTAGTATGGCGGAGATAACAGTAAAAAAAATAAATGAAATTAAAATAAACTTCCGTCAAGAGCGATATGAATCAACCCCATGCAACAAACTTATGGATAAAACAAGTTTAACGAATCTTTTGAGATTCCCAGGATATAATCAAGCTGTCATTGGTGATGCCGCTGTACTTTCTTGTGGTTGTTTGACTTCAGAAGCAGTGTTTACCAAGGAGTATACCGAATGTTGCCCCAATTGCCACGCTGAAGATGTTTCACTCTTAGCACCAGTTGAGCCACTACGCCAATTGTACCGATTTATTGACCTCCAAGGGCAGAGGAGACCATCAAATAGTGATCGAAGTCGTCGAAGTACTGTAAAGAAGAGTATCAAGGGTGACGATGGATCGACCCAATTGCCCTCCAAGGTGACTGAATCGATGAATTTATTGACCTTGTTTCACAAATATGCCAAGGAAGAACAACTGGGTGTGTCTGAAGCTGAATCTAATTCCACTGTTGCAGCAGTTGATATTGCGAAACTGAAGTCATTTGAGGACGCTTCTCGTGTGCTTAAGGGCACGCCATCCCAACACTCTGTCTCAGTATCGCCTCAGAATCTTCTTCACCAAGGCTCAGACTTGGTGCCTTCAAATTTACCAAAACAAGATCCGAATTTCGAAACCCTACTAGAGTATGTTAGCGAGCAAAAAGAATATAACTTTAGCAAGTGCTTTCCATTCCATCGAAAAGTTTGGTCATTTCCAACACTGCAATTGAAATTGAATTTGGGCTCGGTGAATCCATTCAAATTGGGTGCATTTGGTATTAAAAAATCTATCAACTCTTCTATTCACACGTTTATTGACTTCCACGCGGGCTTAGAGATAACTCGATTTGTGCTATTGAGTGAAAAGAAATGGGAACTATATGAATATTTGCTACCGTCTAGAGAAACCAGCATAGCTCATACCAAGCCTGTGCTATTATGCTGTGGAAAGCTGACTGGTGAATTCGGCGAGTCACTGAATAATCTTAAATCTGTTGATACACCAGGTGACCATGAAACAGTGAAATCGAACGAATTTGGCAACACTGCAAAAGCTGATAATCAACTACCGAAGAACAACTTGAAGAAACGATTGGAATCGTGGGACCAAACTTATTGTCATCTAACAAGAAACTTTCTAGTAATCTCGGGTACAAAGGGGGTTATGAGAGTAATCAATATAAGTCTGGAGGGACGGTATCAAATGGGTGAGCCAATTTACACGTATTTATCGAATTTCCCAATTAGATGTATCGCAATATCTCCCAATGAAAATCTTATCGCTTGCAGCATAACGGGGAGAGAAAGGATCTCTGACAAGGAGCAGCCGTTTATTGTTTTGCATAGGATGATAGTGAACGCTGAGCAGTGGGTTAATTTCGGCGATCCAATATTAATAACAGTACCTTATCGTGATCCAATTAAGCTTGTTGAATTCAATGCATTATCATCGCATATTATATGCGCAACAGTGTGGGAATCGAGATACATCATCATTAAGTTGAAAGATGGAGAAAAGGGATACCAGCGTCCCCGTTTAGTTTGGTCTGAGTTACCTTTCAAAAGTGGGTTAAGACAAGATGATGAAGGAAATCCGATATCCGGCCGAGAAGAATTATTAGGCACCGATGACGAACTAATGATGGCAAGTGAAGGTATCACAGAGGTACAGTTTGGAAACAAATATTCCAACACAATTATAATCACCTCTAATTACTTGGGATACAGGCCACCAGTGTTGATCCGCTTGCACGGTACTCAAATTGACTCTGCCAAGCCTAACCCAAGTAATGATAGTCTTAGTATAGAAAATTCCTTTTCAAATCATGACAGAGATGACGATGATAATGGCGACTATTCAATGTTGAAGTCGTCTGAAGTGCTTCAAAGGTTTTCGGAAGTGGGATCATCGATTCACGTGGCAGCAATATCCCCTAGAGGCGACGGCATTGTGTTTGCTGACAAAGACGGACATTTATATCTAGTATCAGCCCCCAATTTGAGTTCACAATCAGGTACAGGCCTGCCTAACAAGAAGACGGTTGTGTTGTTGGGAGAAGTGGCAAATGCAGAGAGGTATACTGAAGCTGCATCAATTCAATTTCTGGCGGATGGAGGCAAAGTGTTTGCAGTAGACAGAAAAGGATTATTTCAAGTTTTCGACTTCACAAAGGGCGTACCAGGAAAAGATTTGGATGTTGTCAAGTGTAAAATAATCAGTGTATAGAGGACTCAAATGTGGTTTTGTTATTTTCATCCTTTGCGCTGAATATAGATAGCTCTTCTCGCGCCACACTTTTTTTTTCCACTCGTCGTTAAAAGTAGAACGAATGCATCGAAAAAAAGAAAAAAAAAAAAAAAAAAAAAGCTAAATGGACCAAATCGAACACACTCTCTTTACACTTTAAAATCACTCATCAATAATTATGTCTAACCCTACTCCTCCTCCTCCATTAAATAACGATATCTTGGAACTCATTGGAAACACTCCTTTAGTCAAACTAAACAGGATTCCCCAATCATTGGGTATCAAAGCAAAAGTGTATGCGAAAGTTGAGTTGTTCAACGCTGGTGGTTCAATCAAAGATAGAATCGCTAAAAATATGGTTCTCGAAGCTGAAAAACAAGGAAGAATCAAGCCTGGCTACACTTTGATTGAACCAACTTCAGGTAATACAGGTATTGGTTTAGCGTTGGTTGGTGCTGTGAGAGGATACAGAACCATTATCACTTTGCCTGAAAAGATGTCTAACGAGAAAGTTTCTGTTTTGAAAGCATTAGGAGCAGAAATTATTAGAACTCCAACTGAGGCCGCATTTGATGACCCAGAATCGCATATTGGGGTTGCTAGAAAATTGGAAAAAGAAATCCCCAACTCAGTTATTTTGGATCAATACTCAAACGAAGCTAACCCTGATGCTCACTATTATGGTACCGGTTATGAAATTTGGGAACAAACTGGGGGTAAGATAACCCATTTGGTTGCTGGTGCTGGTACCGGTGGTACCATTTCTGGTATGTCCAAGTATTTAAAGGAAAAGAACCCAAAAGTCAAAGTCACCGGTGCTGATCCAAAAGGTTCCATTTTAGCGGAGCCAGCAAGTTTGAATGATAGTACTGAAGGATATTTGGTTGAAGGTATTGGTTACGACTTTGTTCCTGAGGTGTTAAACAGAAAGTATGTTGACAATTGGATTAAAACTGATGACGCCGAATCTTTTAAATTGGCAAGAAGGATTATCAGAGAGGAAGGTATCTTAGTTGGGGGTTCTTCCGGCTCTGCACTCCAGGCTGCTTTGTTAGTAGCCAAAGACTTGACCGAGGATGATGTTGTTGTTGTCGTGTTCCCAGATTCCATTAGATCCTACTTGACGAAGTTTGCTGATGACGAATGGTTAAAGTCTAATGGATTCGCTGTTGAAGAAGATGAAGCCACAAACAAGACTGACGAGTTTTTGAATAATAAAACCATCAAGGATTTGGTTGCCGATAAGCCGCCCGTTGTCACCGTTACACTTGCTGACACAGTTGCCAAAACATTTGACCTTTTGCAATCAAATGGTTTTGATCAATTACCAGTTTTGAACAAATCGGGTCAATTAGTGGGGTTGATCACCTTGTCAAAGATTTTGAAATCTTTATCTACAAAAAAGATTCAATTGACAAACTCAATCAGTTCAATCATTATAGATTTTAGAAAATTGGCCGATTTTGAAAAATCGAAGTCAATAAATAAAGAGTCTGGATTTACAAAGAGAAATTACGACATCATAACATTGGACACTAAATTAAGTGTATTGAACAAGTTTTTCGAAACAAACTCCAATGCCATCATTACTGATAAGGACTTGAAACCAGTTCAAATTGTAACCAAAGTTGATTTGCTTTCTTATTTGACTAAGAATCTTTCTTTTTAAATTTGGTGAATCCTTATAAATTGAAAATAATATATAATACATGACGAAGTTAATAGCCATATGTTTTCTTGATTTTTCACGAAAACTTCCATCTATTACCACAGTTTTCACATGTGCAAAATGTTGTCAAAGGCTCATCTGCAGACCTGGTTTGCATTTGATAGTAACTCACCTTCTTGTGCTTACATTTACCACATGTGAATCTATCAGTAACCGCTCTCTTTTCAGTAGCACCTTGCGCATCAAAAAGATTTTGTTTATGTAATTTTTCAATCTCTTTCTTCAATGCTTCAGGGGCCATTTCGTTGGGTGTCATTTTAATGAATTGAGACGCTGTGATTTGTTTGGATAAAACCCGTTCTCTCAACTCAGGATTCTTTTTATTTCGAAGATTCATTGTGAAACTTCTCAACTTGTTTCTATAAGAGTCATTGACTTTCAGATACTCACTTTTGAACACCTCACTTTCTATCTCTGAGGCAATCGTGATAATATGTTGAGGCGAATCGTTTCTCTCGACAGCCAAGGATGAGTACAACGCACCAACCGATGCATTACGAGTGGGGTTGTCATACAATGTAGTGTTGACTCCATCAGATTTTGCACTTCGTGGACCATTAAATGTCCTCCCGTTGACTGAACCGGTGCCCGATGTATCCGCATTTGGAGTCGTTGATGCAGGTGATCCTGAAGAAGCTGGAGTTGATGCTGTCGAGCTAGCTGCAGGTTTCTTTTTGCTGTTCTTTTCATTCTGAACCGCCTCCCTCCATCCCCTAATCATTTTTTTCACTAATGAAGATATCTCTTTGTTGTCATGACCTCTATATTTGTTCACCACCACACCAACCTTTGTTTCCCTCAACAACTTTTCCGTGGGAACCACTTCATCGTTTAAAATATTGAGTAATTTCAAAATTGTAGTATCCTCAGCAGATTTTTCAAGATTCGATATGGTGGACTTTACTTCTTTGGCATCCATACTTTCTTCCAAATACTAGCACAAGAGAGAGAGGGGGGAAAGATATCTAAGAAGAGAATTTGAAATTTTCTGTTCATGTTTTTTTTTTTGTTTCTTCTTGCCAATTCGTTAGCAGTGAAGACGACCAAACATCATCATGGATGGTAGAAGTACATGTGTATCGATTGGAAAATTTCCATTTGACTATACTGAAGAGCAGGTGTTGGAGATAGCGAGATCTGTGGGCCCAGTTCTTGACATAAAGTTATTATTTGATGAGTTGACAGGAAAATCAAAAGGGTACGCAATTGTAAATTATGGAGATGTTGAGACGGCAGGGTCTGCTGTACGAAACTTGAACTATACATCACTACCTAATGGGAGATTTTTGAAATGCGCCATTGTGAGTGATTATGAATTAATTGGAGACGAGGACTCTGCTTCCAAGTTGCCGCCATTACCATTGGGTATTCAAATACATCCAAATCAAAATGCATCACAGGTAATATCCAGCATACTTTCAAACATAGATTCTAACTCAGCTCTACAGATTTTGAATGAAATGAAAACCATGAGTCAAGAGAATCCTAAAGGTACCAAACTCCTACTTGAGAGGTTCCCGCAGTTGGCGTTGGCGATGGTTGAATTGGGGTTATTGACAAATACCACCAATCACGAGCTAATAGAGTTGACCTTGAACAAGAAACCAATTGAGTTGAAAAATTTATCGACTGATCATGTCAACCTACTACAGTCGGTTTACAACTTGCTGGACGATCAAATTAGTGAGTTAGACGAAGGTCAACAGGATATCGTGAAGCGCGTTAAAGTTGAAATAGAAAAGGGATCTTATGGTGATATTCTAAACACCAGTGACAACCATAATTGAGTTATATGTCTATAGTTTTTCACTGAATGAATCAAAAAAGTTGTTGTTATAGTAAAATCACCTGTAAATACTAATCTCGGCTCAATAAAAATGTGTTCCTCGGGTAAAAGAATAGCTTCAAAACCCAAACAAAAAATTTCTTCAAGCGGCTGAGAAAAAGTTGTCACACCTTTTGCATGTCTGATAGTTTCAGTTTGAATCACGATACAGAGGAAGAATGTCTTCACAGAGGAAAACCAGGGAGGAGTTGTTAGCTGACTTTGAGAATGATTTGGTCAAGTTTATTTCAATGTCATTAACTGTTGAAGGGCACGACGAGCCGTTGGTGTTTTCCAGAGATATGGATCCCATGCCGCAACGCCTTCATTTTATCTTACCAGAATATTCCGTTTATTACTTGACAATTAGATATAAAGTCAAACAAAGGCCATTAAAAAAGCTCACTTATCATCAAACGGTGAAGAAGGGTGTAGTCAAGGTTGATACCAGGGATTTGAAAATGATTGAGGATGCTGTGGTGAACGATCATGAGGATGACGGTGACTACCATGAAGTAACTTTTCCTGCTGGTGGTGTACCTGGAGGGTCCTTTTTAAGGGGGTTGTATCCAGCCAAGAGTACCATACGAGAAAATGGTGAGAAGATTTGGAGTTATAATTGGACAATCGAAATTTGTAAAAAGTCACAGAAGCCACTGGTTGGTGGATTTGATTAAATAGAATTATATAGAATGTAACTAATATCATTAAAGAAATCGTGCCAATTATAGTTGAACCATTTTCATGGTGGTTCGTCACGTCTATCCGCATCTCGCCCGAAACTTGGTGGTTGTGAGGACAAAAAAAACCAACACAAAGTAATTCCGAGTGCGCTTTTTTACATACATAGAGGATCTCTTCACATGTAAGCTACGGAATCAACGCGACTAGTAGGGGTTAGTTTCATAGTGGCAGATTATTCGAAATTAGGTCAACAGATTTCATTTGCTAATGCGATGGTGGATTTTAAATGAGGCGGGTGCCCCGGCATTGAGTTAGTAGTTTGCTCTCACAGTTCCTTCGCCATTGCCAACAACTTTTGCGGGTACTGAACATTTAGGTCTCATTCTTATGTTGACCAAATAGTTACTGCTCACATCCTGAGAAGACACACACCAGTTGAAAACCTCTGCTCTCTCTGTTAACTTCCCTGTTTTTTGCAATTTAAAATTACAAGTTGCACAAAAATTGGAAAGAGTAGTACGATCAAAAGGAAAAAGGGCACACGGACGCACACTTCCATATTTCCACATTTTGAACCAAACACTTTTATCATTTAACTCTTTAGTCACACTTTCCGTTATTCTCCTTTCATTGCCCCCCCTACTGACGACCACGACGTACACGACACTCATCGGAAAGAGCTAGACAGCATCAACCCAGATTACACTACATACAACCCCCCTCCTCACGCTCCTTAGTCCCCTCCTCTGAAATCGGAAAAAAAAGTGGCGCTTGATTCATCCTTATCACGTTACACAGCAACAATTTCTGATCAAAAGAGTTAACATTTTAACTACATCTACACCATTACCTTACTTTACCCTTTAAATTCATCACTTCCTACGTACCGCAGTTGATTTTACAATCATTACAATCATGAGCTCACCCAAAAGACGTATTGAAAAAGATGTTATGGCACTAATGATGAGTGATCATGATGTAACATTGATTGATGACTCGATCCAACAATTTTTTGTGATATTCCATGGACCGAAAGATACCCCTTATGAAGGTGGCGTTTGGAAGATTCGAGTGGAGTTGCCTGATCAGTATCCCATAAAATCGCCGTCAATAGGATTTACCAATAAGATATACCATCCAAACATCGACGAAGGTTCGGGTGCAGTTTGTTTGGATGTTATAAATCAAACTTGGTCGCCAATGTTTGGTTTATTAAATATATTCGAAAACTTTTTACCTCATTTGTTGAGATATGCCAACCCCAGTGACCCCTTGAATACAGAGGCGTCGAATTTGATGACAAAGGATGAGAATAAGTACAATGAGACGGTAAAGAAATATGTCGAGCAGTATGCAAGCCATATTCCTGACATGAATGGCGATGTAGAAAAAGATGGCGAAGATGACGAGGACGATGAGTTAAGTGATGTTGGAAGCTTATCAAGTGATGACGACGATGAAGATGGCGTCGCTGGTAATCTTGAAATGTGAGATGATATTCCTCCACTGCGTGTTGCCATTTGGAGGTTTTTGCTCCACAGAGTAAACCAAGAAGCTTTTTTACAGAGCAAACCAAGAAGCTGTTTCACTAGATTTTGAAGTACGTTTAATTACAGGCATCCTTTATCTTTATTAATGTTTCTCATGATTTTTATTTTTTGTCATTCAGGGGTTTTTATAGGTTATAAATTTGATTCATATTACGAATAGTATCGTGTAATTACTTACTTGCGCTAGACTCGCCTCTTGTAATCAGTTGTTGCTTGAAGAAGTGTGCATGTCTCGCTTTTGCAGTAAGAGAAATGTGTGCACTAAAAGTTTTTTGAAAAATGAGTGGAAGATTCAGATAACTCACAATTGATAGTTAACCCAGCACACAATATATTGCAGTTGGTAAATACTCCACGCAGAATGCAACTACCGAGTGATTCAGAAAAGCCAGCTCCAAAGAAACAAAGAATATCGAACGATGATTTGTACCGAAATTCTACCCAGTATGGAATATGGTCTTTTACACATGAAGAGCTCGCGAGAGCGAAATCCAATGCAAATCAACTGGGGGTAAAAGCAGCTAAGGAAAGGTTTCAAAAAGCTTATGATAAGGCCAAGAGTGATAATCCCGATGCATTTGCCAAGTTTCCAAATGATCTTAACGAAGAGATGATTAGCTTATTGAACCTAGAGGAAGAAACCACATATCTTGAATTTTATATCCAAAATATCACCACAACATGTAATTTTTTCAAGATGCCTACACAGGTAAGGCTAACTGCAGCTTCATTTTTCAAAAAGTTTTACTTGGCCAACTCAGTAATGCATTACCATCCTAAGAATATACTATACACCTGCATTTTCTTAGCCGCAAAGTCAGAAAATTATTTTATTTCGATAGAGTCGTATGTGAAAGCACTCAAGGGTGTTCAAACACTGGATATATTGGGCTTGGAGTTTATTGTGTTACAAAGCCTAAAATTTACGTTGTTGGTGCATCACCCTTTTCGACCATTACACGGCTTTTTTCTTGATTTCCAAGCTGTTTTGTTGCATCCAAGTCCTGCCATGTATGATGTATCAGCCGATACCATTGGAAATTTATACAATAAGGCTAAAGAGTGGTTGAATAAGTATTATATGTTTAGTGATGTTGCTTTCTTGTTCACTCCACCACAAATAGCTTTGGCGGCAATGTATGACTGCGACCGAAGAATCACTGATCGATATTTGAAAAGAAAGTTTTTAAAAGACGACAACGAGGATGAAAATGTTGGAGACCAGAAGGATGCACAAGAAGAAAAGAAGCAAGATGATGTGGAGACGCAAGATACAGAAAGCGTGGTGGATGCAAAACTTGGAGCTGAAACAGAAGCTGAAAATGGTTCTTTATCTAAGCATATGCACAAGCGGGAACAATACGAATCATTGGTTCGTACGATACGGAAATGCGCCAAACTAGCCAAAAATTTACCAGTAGCTGATCGAGAGAAAAGCAAGGAGATCGATAAAAAATGTTTCTTTGCCTTGAATCCAAAGAAGTTGATTGACAAGCGTATCAAAAGAATAACATCAGCAACTACGTAGGGAAGCTAGAGTTTTGTACTGTGCCTGTGGAGTCGAGACGTGGTGTTTGGAACAGCCTGCTGAACACATTTTCATCTTTAAGACTCCACTGAAGCAATGCTCAAAGTCGCTTCCTAACTAGGCTGTCAAAGAGTACATTAAAGTATATATTGTTTTCAAATGACCAGTGCAATTACACAGTTAGAAATCACATTTGAGCGTGTCTTTTATATGCCTTTTATGTGCCTTGTAGTAATAGTTCTTCGTTCCTGTATGTTTTCTGCACTAATCGCCTATTTAGAGCAGAATATGGTTTTCCGTTGGCTCTTCATTTTTTATCCGATCTTGTCCATCCCTACGAACAATTATTCATTCTGTCACACAAACATAATTCGATTGCTGCGTGTATTGTTTTTGACAGGCAACGGACTTCTCATTAATTTGCCAGATTTGTCTCCAATACAAAAAGAAAAGCAATTGGTCTCTTTTGGGGAAATGTTTTCCAAAAGACTTTATTCCACACTACAAGCATCGTCGAAAATGGCTTCTGTTTTGAAAAATAAAGACTTGTTAAAAACACAGGGATTTATCAACAATGAATGGGTTAACAGTTCCTCAAGTGATACCTTTGAAGTGAAAAATCCGGCATTAGAACCCAAAAAAGAGTCATATTTAGCAACCGTGCAGTCTATGAGTGGTGATGATTACGAGAATGCTATTGCTGCCGCTAGCGAAGCATTCAAAACATTTGGTAAGAGTACGGGGAGATACAGATCAAACTTATTGTACAAGCTTTACGAATTGATGCTTGAGAATCAGGATGATTTAGCAAAATTGGTTGTTTTAGAGAATGGTAAACCTTATGCTGATGCATTAGGAGAAGTCAAGTATGCTGCCTCTTTCTTTCAATGGTACTCAGAACAGGCTCCATCGGTACAAGGTGATATCTTGCAGTCGGGAAACGCAGACAACATCAACATATTGGCTTTGAAACAACCAATTGGAGTATGTGGTATAATGACACCATGGAATTTTCCCTTGGCCATGATTACGAGAAAGTTGGGTGCTGCAGTTGCTGCAGGGTGTACCACTGTTATCAAACCAGCCACTGAAACTCCATTGTCGGCCTTTGCTTTAGCCCAGTTGAGTGTTGACGCTGGTTTCCCCAAAGGTGTCATTAACGTATTAGCATCTCATGACCCAGCTAAAGTTGGTAAATTGATTTGTGAGCATCCAACCATCAAAAAAGTCTCGTTCACTGGGTCAACTAGAGTTGGGAAACTCTTGATGCAACAATCTGCTTCCACTTTGAAGAAGATCTCGCTTGAATTGGGTGGAAATGCGCCTTTCATCGTTTTTGAAGATGCTGATTTGGATAAAGCTGTCACTGGTGCAATTGCAAGTAAATTCAGGTCAAGTGGTCAAACGTGTATTTGTGCAAATAGACTTTTTGTCCATGAATCTATTTATGATGAATTCACTGCAAAATTCGTCAAACAGTTGAAAGAGAAAATTGTGTTGGGTAATGGTTTGGACAAGGATACGACTTATGGGCCAGTGATTCATCAAGGGTCAATGGAAAAGATCAGAAACCAACTTAAAGATGCTTTGGACAAAGGTGCCAAATTGTTACTAGGTGGTGACAAGCGTCCAGATTTGGGAGAAAATTTCCATGATCTAACTGTGTTGGGCGATGTTACTCCCGAGATGGAGATTTTCAATGAAGAAACATTCGGCCCACTTGCTCCATTTATCAAGTTTTCCAGCGAGGAGGAAGTTCTTAAATTGGCAAATGATACACCTGTTGGTCTTGCTGGCTACTTTTACTCCAAAGATTTGGATAGAGTGTTTAGAGTTGCAGCAGCATTAGAAGTTGGTATGATTGGTGTTAATACCGGTGCCATTTCCGAAGCTGCATTACCATTCGGTGGTGTCAAGGAGTCAGGATTCGGAAGAGAAGGATCTAAATTTGGTGTTCAAGATTACTTGATTATCAAGGGTGTTGTGTTGGGTAAGGGTGAGTAGACATAGAGTTACTTAGCAATCACGGCCAATTGGGATAGCTGTATATTGTATATTAATAACTCGACACTACTGAGTATAAAGGTCATTGGGTGTTCCAGTACTTGCATCATCTTTATACGCTTCAAGCTGGTTTAATACAATAGCAGTCTCGTCAGCCTCTACCACTTCCACATCATTGTCTCCCTGTGCGACAACAGCCTTAATTTCGGAATCATCTGCAACGCCTTTCTCGTATTCAGTGGTGTCGAGTTTCTTTACGTCCTCGATTTTTGCAACAAACAAGTTGGGAATTTTGAAATCCTTGGCAAATGTGTACGTGTTCTCTATGAGCCTGAACCTCTTACCATTTGAGTCTATCTCCTTCGACAATCTCGAGTCGAGCCCACTTAGATCCGTTCCACTTTTCAACAATGTATCCCACTCTTTATTCAATGCCGTGATTCTATCATTTTCGGCCCTTCGTAAATCAACCTTCGCCTCTCTTTCCTTTTCCACATCCTTGCGTAATTTCTCCAAAAAATCATTACGATTCAAATGTGATATTTTTGGAACCTCCAAACTTCTTTTCTTGAATATGCGTCTCAAGTTATCATTATTTTCAACATATTTGGCGCAATTAATTGACTTGAGTGTAAGGGAATATAATCCACCTTCCCTAGTGACTCCGTTGACTATTGAGGACGGAAAGTTCTTCAAAGTCATTACCGGCGTTTCGTACTTTGTTGGTGGAAACCGTGGAGTCTCAACCACTGATGGTCGCGGTATAGCAACAGGCTGGTTTCTTTTCTTATAAGGGTGTCTTCCCATTTCGTTGTGTATTGGTACGTTTTGTTGTAACTTCCAAAATGTAAAATGAATTTTGGTTTCTCATTGTGATGCTACCAAATTTAATCCATTTGAAGAGAGATCAATTTGCTCATTTAGATCCAACCATATCGACTATATAGGGTACACATCACTAATGGTCTCAAGTCTAGATGAATTAAGCAAGAAGGTAGGGGACACCAACCAAGGGCTAGCCTCAAGGAGCTCGCTAAGACCTCCGTCACTGTCACTTCGACCCCCACCAACTGTTTCAAATGGGACATTCCCTGCATTAAACTCGGCTCAACGTGCAGCAGGAGGAGAAGTTACAGCATCCTCACTATCTCCATCATTTACATCACCTTCATCTCAAGCACGTGCTCGACAAAAAGTAGTGCTACAGCCAGGTCACTCTCCGTTGGATTGGGCGCATTTGAATAGAACTCAACCTAGACACAAATTAAGAGGTGTTGATCCATCTACACCACCACCGCAATACGTAAAAATCAATAAAGAAGAGTTGAAAAAACACAAGAGCCGATCTGATTGCTGGACTTGTATAAATGGGAAAGTTTTCAACATAACTCCGTATGTCAATTTCCATCCTGGTGGAGTTGAAGAGATAATGAAATGTGCTGGTAGGGATGGCACTAGCTTGTTTAATAAATATCACAGTTGGGTTAACGTCGACCGAATGTTGGAGAATTGCATAATTGGTGTATACGTGAGTTAATAGACTCTTTTATTTCCCATTTCATTCTTCAAATTTGTGGTAATGAAGGAAATGTACGTGAGCTGGTTATTATCTGATCGAGACCGTAATCGTGATCCTCGACTGGCAAGCTGTTTTCCGGAACAATTTGTTCTTGTAACGCAAGGCCTATCAAAGCTGGTAATTTAGACCATTTTTGCTTGTAAGTTGATAAGAATTCATCGTAAAACCCAGCGCCGTGGCCTAATCGTTGTAAAGTGGTTGAAAATGCTACTCCTGGTAATAAGATGAGATCCAAATCCCCCAATTCTAATGCGTCCTCACCAACGGTTGGTTCGAGTAGCTGGTACTTACCTTGTGGTTGCAACTGTAAAACATCGTCATAGGTGGCAATCCTGAGCATGGAGAGATGGTTTGGTTTCCGATGCTTCACGGGCACTGTATTGCATCGGGGCAAGTAAACCAATTTGTTCAATTGAAAGCATTGCTTTAGGATAGGAAGAGTTTTAATCTCCAGATCCGGCATATTCATAAACACAGCTACTGATTGTGCATTTTGAAATGTGGGATTATTGACAAGTCTTGATAAAATGTGTTGCGACTGAGAAGCCAATGATTCCTGTGAGATTGTTTTGAGGCTGGCTTTGATTTGATTTCGTAGCTGTTTCTTTGCTGCTTTGACGGTCAATGATGCTCGCACAGTCATGGTTATGTAGAAGAGTAGGGAAGTCACTAGGGTTCAATTTTTTTCTTTCTTTTAGCTCCGCAATCTGCGGAACATCTAACCAGAGTAAAGATGTGAAAGTGCACAGCTACGTATCCACTACTCAAGCAAAGTTATTAAACAAGTTGAACCTATTTACACACACCTAGCCCTTAATACTACGGGTACGGCCCTCCAACATCTCCATTACATCTCATCTTCTTTTTCGAATTCTTCAAGTTCTCTAATCTTTCTTCCTGGTCCATATCGTTCTTGCAACGGCACCAAAATTATACCCAATGGACCTTGATCGTAAATGATTCTGCTCCACCTATTGATGACACTCTCATACCAATTTTTAAGCCTATCATCCATGTCATTTGGTTTTTCAGACTTTTTCAAATCCATTCTCAACCCTTGACATCTTTCTATATCAGTTGACTTCTTTTGTATCGAGTACATATCAATTAAATTGTTCAACACGTTTTCTAGTATAGGTGACACTTTTGGTGATGATGCATGATCATAGTACAATTCATCCAAGATCTCTTCTGACCAGTTGATTGCATCTTGTTTGAAACCTTGCGCCCAAAGTATTTCACTAACATGAGCCTTGATTGAACAAATGTGAGTGATCAAGTTTTCTCGATCGACATTGAACAAAGGATAATTTGACTGATTTGCCTTTCGAGTTTCCAATTTCTCCCGAATGGTTGTCAAAGCTTGTAAAGTCGACAAATAAATTGCTAGCGATTCATTCAATAGCACTGGCTTCTTCTTTTTTGGTACAACTTGCGATATTTTTGCCAATTGGAAAGCCATATCGTTCAAGCAATTAATCAACTCATCGGATATTTTACTATTCTGTTTCAAGGTATAGTCCTCATTGATTTGAATTGACGAATATGTCTTTGACAACATATCAATCGATCTCTGTAAAATTTGTATTCTGTCGTTGGGATCCTGGCTCATCTTTGCCAACAATCGGCTGCACTCAGATAATCTTTCGGCGTCTCCCAACTTGTAATAAATCAAATCATCATCAATAATCTTTCTCAACGTGGCAATCGACGTGTTCAATTCCCCTTTGGCTAAAAGTGCTTTGCTGTATCTCAAAATCATGTCAATGTAAAAATTGGCAAATCGGTTTGATTTATCGTACACTAAAACTTTTGAATCAATGATGGGGATATTGTAGTTTTCAAATTGTGATTCATCTATACTTGGATCCACTTGTTTTGCCAAGTCAAAGAGGATCTTGCGATAATGTTTAACAGCATAGTTTGGTTTACCCAAAACGTCATGTTTATTTATCGCCTTGACCGCTTCAATTTGATCTTCGAAACTAATTTCAAATGGTATAGTCTGTCGTTCATTTGCATCGTGGTATAAAAAGTAAAATGACCCTAGCGAAACCAACAAACCTCCGATATAAGCTCCTGCAAGAATGTTGATAACTGTACCATACGATTTTAATCCTGCAGCTGCATTAGTGGAAAGTTTAAGGGTACGTATCTGCTGTAGCTGCGAACGCGTGCATGGCGATGCGTATGAGCTTGACAAAAGTGGTCGTCTCTGTAGTTGTATTAGTCGTGATCTAAACATGGTGTATAAGCTTGTAATGTCTAACAAAAAAATAAAAAAAAAAATTTCAGCATATATTTTGAATGTTTCCTCCTCCATCAAAAAGAGCAATTGTGGAGAAAATGCTGTATCATCATGATCTCCACAAATGACAGTTCAGCCGGATACCCGGTATTAAAACTGAGCTTAACGTTAAACCATATATCTTTGAACTCGCACCCAGAAGAAGTGTCACTACGACAAACTCAATCGAGTAGATCTAAACATGATTATCATCATGAGGAAATCAAGGTGAGATCAAGATCGTTGCCGTTCATCCACAGGTTCATCACTAATTGGCTAATCATGGATCCAGTGTTGAAACGAAAGTATCAAACTCATTCATCCTCAGGCAAGAACTATGAAATTGAAAAGGATCCAGATGTGAAGTTTGTCTTCTTTTTCGGTGGTCGCCTACTCAGCATCAAAGGTAAACCAATCAATATCATAACTGGTGCGTTAATTGTTATTCCTGTAGTAATCTATTGCATATTTGAAGCTAAGTGGCAGTGGCACCATTTGCTGCCGGCAGTGGTGATTACATTCATCTATATTTGGTTGCTTGCATTTTGTCATTTCTGGAAAGCTGCCACAAGCGATGCAGGTATGTTGCCGAAAAACTTGCATATTCCGAAATCTATAAACAATGAGAAAGTTGATAATCCGCCGGATGAATATTTCAATAGCATTACATTGCCATCATATGGAAACACCAAAGATGGAGTTGTCGTCAAGTATTGTTCAACGTGTCATATTTGGCGTCCGCCAAGAACAAGTCACTGTGGTACATGTCAAGTGTGTATTTTGAACCATGACCATCATTGTGTGTTTTTAAACAACTGCGTTGGGGAGAGGAATTACATGTACTTTTTGTGGTTTTTGTTGTTGGCTTGTGTTGGGTGCATTTACCTACTAATTATTTCAATAGTGCAACTTTGCTATTATCAAATTGGAGAGGTTTCCGATGTCGCAAGCATGTCTCAGTCTGTGAAACACTTTCCATTAAGTTTGTTTTTGATAATTTATTCAATTGTGGCGCTATTGTACCCCTTGTTATTACTTGCTTTCCATTTGTTCTTGACAAGTCAAAACATAACCACCAGAGAGTACTTGAATAATGTTTACAAAAGGAAACACAATGATTTCGTTAATGTATTTGATACCCACTCAATTGCAAAGAACTTGTATATTAATTGGTTTGGTTCTTCACGAGGTGTTAATTTAACATTTCCAAGGGATAAATATCAACCAGGTGACATAAGATATGAAAAGATCGAACCCCTAGAATTGTTCAGTATAGAGTATGAAAGGAAATGAGGTGCATATTTTTATTAGGGATATGATGGGCATAAATTGTATGGGGGTAAATTTGGTAGCGATGTGGTTTTCCTCAGCCCTGTCCAAGAATTTCTTTTTTTTTTTCTCTCTAACTTTATATCTCATACAATAATTCACCCAAGCATATCATAAAAACATATATATGGAATAGCAATCAGAGCAACATAGACTCGTCAAGGACAACAATACCCGATCAACTACTACCTATGAACATTATATGACAATAAGCTAAATCAACTCAGTAGAAAAGTTATCAATGGTGAACCGACATTTGCATTTGCATTTGCGCCTGCCGTCGGAGACATCTCAACCTCATGAAGGTGTACTACGACAGGGTAGTCCCCATAGTGACCTATCCAACAACCTTTCATTTCAATCCTTGGATAATTATCGACTAAATTCACCCACATCAGACCATAATGAACCACAAGTAAGATCACGAGCACCTTCTTCACCGCCATCACCACCACAACCATTTCAGCGTCATCGTCATCGTGTCACTAGTATATCATCAAGAACAGCCACTAGTCCTGTTGCCCACTCGCACCATAGATTTCCTCATGCAAGACCATTGGCTCGTTCGCATCTGACTCGTGGATATATATCGCCTTATTCAGGATCAATAACTCGATCGCCGCTGATTGAATCTATTGACCCCATGGATGAAGAACATCAGAACCCTCATTTGATTAATGCAATACTTGCGCAACCAACAAGGCCAGCAAGTTTCGTGTCAACGTCTGCTCAAACTATGTTTACGGAGTCGCAACGTGGTGGATCAGTATTGAATAGAGCTACAACTACATACACCACTACTCCCAATACCTCGAAACCGCGTGCAAACAATATCCTAAATTTGTCACAGCGGGTATTGACTTGGTTGTACTCTATTTCATTGATCATCATCATTATTATCATGTTGGCATTCATTGCCGTCACACCCATTGATGTCATTGTACAAACTTTGAAAGCAACCAATGCTATTGCAGTCAAGACTTTTCTTGTTATTATTGTTTGTGTGGCGTTTTTATTCTTTTCATTGGTTATGTATTTGGGTAGAGTTTATTCGTTTAGAGTGGCCATGAATGATGTTTCATCAAAATCGTTATATATCCCATTTGAAGGCGACTATCCCAAGGATGTTTTCCATTATATCGATCTCAAGTTGAAACATAGTGTTGATGTTGGACGAAAAGCTGGTCCTTTGCATCAAAACTACCCTTTAAATCATTCTGGGTTATCACCGCCAGAATACATTCAGAATCGTAATCCTGGTTTGGAAGGGAAACTTCTACCACCAAATATTTCTTATGAAGATGTGTTGCAGAGTCTCAGTGACAAGTTCCAAATTGGCAAAGTATTCACAGTTGATGACCTACCGGTGAATTTATCAGTTAAGGAGATGTTGTTGTCTATTTATAAACAGATATTGGAGATTGAAGATCCCGGACATGTAACAAAAAACATGCCAAATATTCCCAAGTTGATTGCCACTTATGAAAAATGCCGCTTTGGAGGCAAGTTGATTGAAGAGAAGGATATGTTTACCTTAATGGTTGAAATTGACAAGTATGGGCAATTGTGTCAACATGACTTTCAACTGAAGTTGCCTCAAAAGAGGAGAATGATTAGATCCAGTCAATCGTCAAATACTTATGATGCTGGAGAAGGTGGTTATTTGTCGAGCAATGACTTGCGTTTTTTCAGTAGTGCCGTGTTTGATGACCTGAATGATTATGCTGCCCAGTATGATCAGTATGGTTATGACTACGACGAATATGATGACGACGATGATGAAGACGAGGAAGATACATCGACCACTGGTGACTGCTATCAACCTCAGCAGGTGACTGATATCGCTCAACTGAAACCGTTTACGTTTAAACCTCATTATCATGCATCCAAAGACGATCAAGATCGAAGTGGGCAGCTACAACACCAGCAGCAACAGCAGCAAAAACTGGAAGAGGAGTATGAACAATTATATCGTCCTTTGAGAAGACAATCAAGTATCAGCTCCTCCAAGTCGGTGATTCGAAACAAGTTGGCATTGAATCATAATGCTAGCAGGCACACATTGCTGCATTTGACGTATGATGGTGGCGATGGATTGGGTGATACTCATTCGTTGTTTAGACATCGTAGTGGATACGTTACCGATTCGGAAAACGAAGATGATTTTGATGATGATGGTGCTGATGGTGATACGAGGTATGCACCAGTTCCTCGCATACGTGTTCATGGAAGGGATGAAGAGGACGTGCATGACGGTACGAATGGTGATGATGGAAACGGAGACAAACAAGAAGAAGAAGAAGATGATGATGATGATGATGATGACGACGACGACGATGAGAGTTTTTATCGATTCAGAAGACGAAATATCCATCAATCGAGACCAATCACTCCTGATAGGTCACCCAATCGATAAGAACATAAACAATGTTGATCCGAGACGGGACACTCAGGACTTTTGAATTTACGCCATTACACATATATGTATTTATTTAATGATTAATTTTATGAACATTTACGCTTCTTCTTAATACGTAGAAGGGATAATGTGTAGCTTTTGCTGAAAGTTTATCCGGAGAGAAAAAAATAACCTTCTTTTAAAGTCCGGATTAAAACGAAAACCTCCTTGAAAAAAAAAAAAAAAAAAAAGAAAGCTAAATTAAAATAAACTTCTTCCTTCCAACCAACCAGCAGATAAACTCACAATTCATAGTGTAACAGTAACTATCGCTTCATTATAACCACTGTGTCTCAAACGAACTGCCTCACTCATTACGTCTTTCTACATTTACTTCCACAACTTTGTTGTTCATTGCACCAATTTTCCCACAAGTCCCGAGAATCTTATATATATGACATAAGCAAAGTAAAAATATACTTCAAAAACATCCACGAACACTCACTACAGTTTTAAGCAATGTCATCACCACAAGTCAAGTCACCCTCTCAAAATACTGGTTCATCTTTATTACCAGAAGACTACCTCTATTACTTGGACTATCTACCAGATTTACAAAAGTGCATCAATTTATTCATGACTTTCACGCCGCTCTTCTCATATGGATCAACATGCATATCAATCTACAAACGACAAACATCTTTGGGGTTCAGTATAGACATTTGTGGCACAATGTTTATGGCGAGCATATTGCGTATTTTCTACTACTTGTGTCAACCATATGAGATAACCTTGTTGCGACAATCAATAGTTATGATTATTATCCAGTTTTTTTTGCTTCGAATAAGTTTACGATATCGTCCTCATAATTATGATCCAGAGTTGCTCACTCCATTACCGAGATGGGATCAAGAATTTGAAATGAATTTACCACGCCGATTAAGTGCTCTGAATTATATTGTTGAACACAAGAATTATACATCGTTGGGGTTACTCAATTGGTTGGTTATGCAGTTGAATGATGGTGTTTGTGTAAGTTGGAGTTATTTCAAAACTGCGTTTAAACAAGTATTGAGATTATTTGACGTTTACTATAAACGATCAGGATTGTTTTGGCAATGGTTGGATCAATCTTCATATTGGATGTTTCTTGGTGGATTTACAACTGGTTTTGCAATGTTGACACTAATGTTCCATAATAATGTCACTTATGCAAATACCATTGGCATATTGGGTCTCTTCATTGAATCATTGTTGCCGATCCCACAAATTCTCATGTTGAATCGGATCCAATCGGTTGAAAATTTCAAAATCATTTTGCTCCTATCGTGGCTAGGTGGTGATTGTACAAAGATTTCGTACTTGTTATACGGCACCAATGACGTTTCGATTATTTTTATAGCTGCCGGGTTATTTCAAATGAGCTTGGATGTATATATTGCATTTCAGTACTTGTCATTAAAATATGGGGATTCATGGTTTAAGCAGCAAATAATGGGGATGGAAACTAACCCCAATAGGAAATCAGTTGATGATATTGTTGATAACTTGGTATTGAATGCTGCTAGCAATCCTCATGGAATGTATCCAAGAAGTAGCAACGGTGAACAAGAAGAAGAATATGAAATGAGTGTATTCGATTCTGAATGCAAGAGTCGATCAGCAAGAGGGTCCCCATAAGAGCCGCAAATAGAATACTAGAAAGCTTGGAAAAAAAAGTTATGTACAAGTTTTTAAATTCAATTTGTAACTATGTATATCTATGTATAGAGGTTGCATCAGAGAAAAAGTGTGCATCGCATTGCATCCCATCGTGTACTTAATCTGTTTCTCTCTCTCTCTCTCTCTCTCTCTCTCTCTCTCTCTCCCATTGCCCTCCTTATGCAGCAACGGCAACTGTGACCGGATGATATTCAACGTTTTCCTTTGCTTCATTAATTAACTCCAATGCTTCATCACCAACAATGTTATGCTTAATCTTGATATGTCTTGATAAGGCATCATTTCTAGAAAACGTCTTTTGTTTACCATTGCCCAAACCTCCTTTATATCTTCCTTCACATATGACACATCTATAAATCTTCTTCATCGATGCATGTATGGTGTTTTGATGTCTAATCAAATCATATGGTCGTGAAAATTGCTTATTGCAAGTTTTGCCTGTATTTGGATTGATCAAATCACAACGATGATCTGGATTATTGGCAGAAATTTCAGCACCCAACTTGTAAGGGTGTTCATGATCAACATCTTCCTTCTTGACTTTGATTTTTTGACGCCCTTCTCTATCAAAATTTTCATCATCATCAGAAACATCAACCATCATCGCATCCTCGTCATCTTCAACATCAGTATGCCCTGAAAAGTGGTCATCTTCTGGTTCTTGTTTGATATGTATTGTATCCACATTAGTCATTGCGGTAGGATCAATTTCGACAGGTGTAGATGCTGATGACAAATCAATAGACAAGGGTGAAACTTCGGAAACTATAGGTTGAGACTCCAACTCGTCTTCATTATCAACCTTGATAACCGCCTCGTCATGCAACTCTTGCAAAGCAGGATTACCCAAATCATGATGATTTTCGTCATGTAGCTCCAGTTGTTGTCCTTGTTGGTGATGCTGTTGTTCTTCATGTTGTTGGTTCTCTTGGTGATGTTGATGATCCTCCAACGATATATTTTTAAAAGCATCAAAAGTTGAGTACTCATTAGAATGGTTATTAATGATATTGTACCCAGAATTGCTCATGATATAATCATCAAATTCTTCATCAACATGGAAATAATTATCCTCATCACCTTCGTCATCAGATAAATCTTCTTCAATTTCTTCATGTTCGTCATCCAAATACAAATAATCATTTTCAAACCCTGGAATAATGTCATTTTCAAATTCCTCTATTGAATTAGCATTGATAATATCATTATTGTTACCCGGTGGAACATAAAATGCATCATCAAACTCTGAAGCGTGAATAACTTGACCTGGTGACACATCAGGATTATACAACAAGTAGTCTTCATCTATGCTCTTTTTCTTGTCACCAGTTGGTTCCAAATCGTCAATAGTAGTTATTCTCTTTCTCCTCCTTTGTGGAAATGATTGAGGTAAAGGTGGAGGCTGAGGAAAGGAACTGTTGCCAAAACTAGGGCTGTGTGATCTATATAATGAAGATTGCATGTGTTGTTGTTGTTGTTGTTGTTGTAGTTGTAGTTGTTGTTGTTGTTGTTGAGAAAATGCTTGCGATGGTCTTATGAATGAGTTTGGATTGGCATAATTTGTAAATGGGTTGATATAAGTTGGTTGTGAATCTTGTTGATACTCAGAGTCTGATATTAGTGTTGGTTGTTGTTGTTGCTGTTTAAACTGATCAATACCTTCCTTAGAAGTAATTTGCTCAAGAAATGAATCAGGAATATTTAGCATATTACCTAAATTGTTACTTGAGTTGTTTTGATTTACAGCATTATTATAAAAGGAAGAGTCTTTGGTGGTGGTGTTAAGTTGAGCAAAAGGTAGATTAGGTGATGAGCTGATTGAGTTTCTATTAGACGAGTTATGGTTGTAGTTGGTGGAAATAGTAGTAGTATTGTTGTTTAAAGTGAATCCATCGTTGAAATTGTCACCAGCTCCTTCTTGCTTATTATTATTAGTGGTGGTGGTGGTGAAAATGGGTGATGATGGTATCTGATACAACTCTTCATCCATCATATCAGTCATAGTTCTTTTCAACAGTGGTAAAACAGCTAATGAAGTCATGCTGTTGTGGTTGCTATTGATGTGTTGCTGTTTTTTTTCTGTTATGTTGTAACGTGTTTAAGTTGTTTAAATGTATTTAGGGTATAAAGTAAATGAATAAAGTTGTTATCCAGTTGAGGTATAAGGGAGTGGTATTGTAAGTAAATTAGATGATGGATGTGTATGGTTTGTATGGTGTATAGTGTATTGTATAATTATAAGAAGAAAGTGATGATTGTTTGCTAGTTTTATCTGCTCTCCTTTTCCGTATTATATTTATGTGTATATATATATATGGTATCAATTTCTTTTTTTTTTATTTTTTGAGGTAATTACTAAGAACATACACCACTAGCGGTTTATATACAGGAATTGCTAATGAAACTAACTAACTAACTAAATACACAACTAGACAGTAGCAACAAAGTAAAAGTTATTTTGAAAAAGACGTTAAAGATGCATGTGATATAGAATATATATATATGCAAAGTAGATGACTAGTAGTAGGTGGCAGTGGTAGCAAGTGTGACCCTATATGTATGTGTATATATGTGTGTGTGTGTGTATATATGTGTGTGTGTGTGTGTGTGTGTGTGTGTGTTGTGAGTCTTAGTGTGTCTTAGTGTCTTAGTGTGTGTGTCTTGTGTATTGTTTTGGGCTGTGTCTCACTTTGCAATAACAATACTTTGTATTGTGTAAGTAAAAATTGTTCCACCATCTTCCATTTTAGGTAATTAGTACACTACTACTTACTATTATTATATGCAGTATTACTTAAATTACTTACGCAACTCTGTCTCTCTGTCTCTCTGTCTCTCCGTCTTTGTCTCGTATAAAGATAATTATGTTGACACGTACATCTTGTTCAATGGTTTGAGAGACATAGATAATACTACTACCAATAGAAGTTGGTAACTAATACTAACAACAGCAGTTAAAAGATTACACGCTTCTCCCTTCTTGCTTCCTTTTATCCTCCCCTCCCCCCCCCCCCTCTTATCCTCTTCTCCTCTTTTCCAATCACAAGAGGTAGGGAGTTATGTGTACATTTCCCTTCTCCTTCCCCTCCTTGTACAGTTGTTGTATGTGTTATGTTTTTTTTTTTTATGACTCAACACCCAACCCCACACATCATTCATCGTATAAACTACTCTGAATATATGAGCATACTCATATTCCACGTCCCCATTGGACTCGTCGTAATCAGTTTACTAATGAAACAGGCATGACCTTCTTTTTTATTTTATACCTGTTGTTGTTGTTGTTATTGTTGTTGTTGTTGTTGTTGTGTGTGATATATCCTTTCCCGCTTTCCTATATCCGTTTCTTGGCAATTTAAGTCATGGTACATAATTGACTCAAAGTATTGTTATCTCCGAAACATATAAAAAATCTCGGATCTATTACTCAATGAGGTAAAACACGCATCGGCAGCACACTTTTACTTTACATTACGACGCTTCAGTTTTAACTAGATTGAATTAAATTACCTTATGTAAAAAACATACAAGTACACGATCTTATTAGCAAAGACTATAGATTTCTTCTTTTATCCTTTTTCTTCAGCCCCAGTCTTCAAGGTTTCACTGTGCTGGTGATGGTGTGGGTTGAAGTAACCATAACAACATCAGTTTCAAACACTGTTACTGTCTTGATAAGTCCATGCTTGGATGTGGTTTTGGAAGCAGTGGATGTTTGCATAGTGGTCGACTCAACTGTAGATGTGGTTGATGGTAATGGGTCAATTCCTGGAATACCTGGGATTGGCTTGCATGGTTTACACTCTGGTGGCATACCTGGTTGTGGTGGTGGTCCATTGTATTGCACTGCTCCCAAATGAACTTGAGGAATCTCTCTACTCTTGTCACTGACAATTTCAAACTTTGTAGGGTCATAACCAGTTCCAATTTCAAAATGATGTGAATACAACCCAGTCCACAAGGTTAAAATACCATACTTGGCATCGTATTCCCATGCTGGTTTTCCTGACACTGAATTGTACAATGTAGCTGTAAACCCAATCTTGTTGGAAATACCAGTGTCATAAGTACCAAAACCTCTCACGTGGTATGTTAAAGGATTATTAATCGACGGAATTGCCATGATTGAAGTTTCACCATTGTTCAAGTACAAGATTTGATTCTCTGAAAATGGCACAGCATTGTTCATCAAGTAGAATGATGATTTACCCAGTGCAGTAAAACAACCAGTTCCCAACACACCAGCAAGCTGATGCCAATTTTGATTGGTAAAACAAACTTGTCCATTATTCACCAATGTCTTTGCATCCTTACCCAATTGGACAAAACTATCACTCTTCAATTTTTGATAAAAGTGAAGATATCCATTATTATGCCAATCTTCAGCCTTGATTGCACTTACGACTGAACCTTCACCAGAAGCAGAAAAGAACAAGTCACCATTGTTTTCAAACTTGTTTCCAACAATCCAAAATGTATATGTTGGAGCAGCTTTTAAAGCATTGAATGAAACAATACCATCATTGATAAATGAATGAATCAGATCTTTTAAAGTGGCCGATAAATAAATATCTGGCGCAACACCAGAAATGTACAACCCACCAGTCTTGTCAATTTGAATGTTTCCTCGAAAATTTGCATAAGCATTGTTGATCATTGACCAAATGGAGTTGGGAAAGACATGGACGTCTCCAAAACTAACATCTTGAGCATTCCAATCAATAGTTACACCACCATGGAAATCCTTACCCCAAACAGTGGCAACCAACAACCCCAACACCACAACCTGAATTTTCACTAAAACCAACATAGCAAAAGATCAATTAATAAAAATTTTGTTCACTAAAAGAATAAACGACTTATAAAGGGAAAACCTCAAATATAATCTTCAGTGATTGTTGTCAAACCTTTATTATTTGACTCTCTTTTTCTTGTCAATATTCAATGTTAGGTAATTTTCAAGGACTATTTATACATAATGTTTCTCTTAGAATAAAGGACAACCGTCTATTCATGATGGCATGTCAATATTGGAAACAATCCTCGTCTAAGGTTGAGACGTTTGGGCTCTCCCTCCTATTTGTGAAGGGCCGCCAGTGCTCACAACCATCACAGCTATTTCAAAAGTTAGAAAACCCAGCAAACGCGTGTAGAATGGTTTAGCTTTTGCATTGGAAACAGTGAATGTAGAAAAAAAAAAACACTTTCGTTGTTGTATATCTCCCTCCCCCAATAGGTCTTGCTAAAAAAAATTGCATGATGCATAAACAGCCGAGGAATAGCCGGAAACCATCTTGTAGACTAACTTGTACTGGTGCAACACATCCGTTGATTATTTTTGATTTTCGTCGGCACCGAATAACACCAACTCAAACGAGCCAAGCCAATTGTCAATTGTGTTTACCCCGGTCGGAAAATATTGGCACCGAACCAGATTTTTTCTCGAGAGAAAGTAATATAAAGATCCCCACCTAAAACATCCTAAGTTCTAAATTTAGAAATTACTGCGTCTTAACTGTCCACCCCGTCAAAGAACCGAATTCGTTTCCTTTCTGACTTTTGCAAAAAAAATTGCAATTACGCATATGTATGCATGCCCTAAAACCCTTAGGTGTTTTTTCTAGAAACCACACTTTAAAGTGGCTTTTCTCTTTCTTGGCGCTAATGCATAGAAGAAAATAAATCCTTCTCCTTCTAAACTAATGTCATTGCGCTAAACGATAATTCGGTTAACAAAACTTAATTTCGTATGTCATTGTCCATTTCCGTAATCACGAATGGCATATCAATAACACTAAATGACGATTATTCTGTACCTTGCGATGAACTCAATCACCAACAAAAGCATCAACGACACTCTTCCACTTTTGTTCTGAGACAAAATCTTCACCAATCACCAGTAAACATTCAAATTGGATAAATGTAATGTGAGTTCGGTTTCGGGGTCCGGGGTTCCTTTCTTTCACATGCAACCAACACTGAATAAAAAAAAACGATCGGCGCTCAACTCTTCATGCGTATACCTTTGTAAGTCACAGCCATACAAAACTTGCAGTAAAGATTTCAACAAATGGGCAGATTTTTTTTCACAATAACAGAATGCATCTGAAGGCAAGATCAAGATACTCGACAAGGAAAAGAACAAAAACGAGCATGACAATGAATCTCCACTTGACATTTGTGTCAGTTAGACGATGGCATTTGTTTACACCATTGACTGCCCTACTTTTTCCTGTACCATTTGCATGCATGTGTTTCCAAATAGGAAATGCAATTGACGAGTTTGTCAAAAAAAAAAAATTTAAAAAAAAAAAAGGGTTTTGACGCATTGTATACAAACCATTTGAAAACAATGCAGCAGCCGGAGTGGAGTTTTGTTAATTTTTGGTTGTATGTTCATGTTCGTGAATGGGGTCAACAAACACTTACATTTAACGAGTTGGGCTATAAGTATCAGTTCATAGTTGTTTCTGCATTGAAACAGTTGATGACAGATCAGACCATTTCTCGGTTGCATATTGATTCTTTGCTTCAATATTCTGTCAACTGTGACATACCAAGCTATTACTCCCCCTATTTTTTGCAATATCGTCTGTTTTCGATGATTCTATCTCTTTTCTTCGAACGTCAATTGAGTACCTTCTTATCCATCATTGCGCTATGCTTATTGCCGTATCAAGTGAGTCGTCATAGACTCTTCGACACAGTCTTCGTAAATTGGATCATATGGCAGCCCTTCAACCTCTAATGGATATGTACTGCAAGTTATTCAGCTGTTTGGGGATATTCGTCTCCACATTATTCAATGCTGTTCTATTCACGTGTAAAAGCTCCATCAACATTGCGGACAAAAGGCAATCTCTGATGGCCCCAATATTAATTACACTCATGAACAGCATCTTTTTCTATCGCTTCAATGACAGTCCCAAATCCTCTACCAACTGGAAATCATTTGTCTCACATGTTGCATTCTAAAAATAATTTCAACATGCTTTTGCTATCGGGACAATACATCCCGTCCTTCATAATAATGTTTGTTGTGTCTGTTGTTGATGTAGTACCCACATACATAGGCCACTAGTAGTTTGCTGTCCATAGCTGTAAACTTTAGATTTTATCTTTGTCCTCTAGTCAAATTTTGCGGATAGAGTAAGTAGTAGCGGAAGAATTCTTTGGCTTCAACTTATCAATATGTGGTGTGGTCGCAAATTGAGAGAAATCTACAATAATGTGTCAGTACATGTCTGCCATATGATATATATTCTAATTAGAATGAGTGTACGCATAGCTCACCATGTAGAGTTCAGGTCCTTGAAACCTGCTCATAATGTCACTGTGCTAGTGATGGTGACAGTTGAGGTAAACATCACAATATCTGTTTCCATAACCGTAACGGTCTTGATACGACGACTTTTGGAGGAACTGCTAACAGAAGTGGTTTCTGAAGGACTAGGTGTACCTGTAGGTGAAACAGGAGTTGATGATGTGCTCATCGTTGTCTCTACAGCAGATGTTGTTGTTTCCAAAGTCGTTTCAGTGGCAGCTGATGATGACGACAATGACGTTCTCAATGTTGTCTCAACAGTAGACGATGATGATGGTGCAGGCTTGGCAACTTCTGGTATGTCTGGGATTGGCTTACATGGTTTGCATTCAGCTGGTATGCCTGTTTGTGGTGGTGGTCCATTGTATTGCACTGCTCCTAAATGAACTTGAGGAATTTCTTCGCTTGTATCACTAACGACCTCGAACTTTTTAGGATCATAACCTGTTCCAATTTCAAAACTAGAAACATAAGGACCTACCCGCAATGTTAAGTTACCGTTTTTTACGTCGTATTCCCATGCAGGCTCGCCAGCGTCTGATTGACGTAACGTAGCAGTTAAACCAATCTTGTTTGCATTACCATCCTCGTAAGTTCCAAACCCTCTCACATGGTAAGTTAAAGGTCCAAAGTTTGTTGGGATTGCCATGATTGAAGATTCGCTACCGTCTAAATACAAGATTTGATTCTCTGAAAATGGCACAGCATTGTTCATCAAGTAGAATGATGATTTACCCAGTGCAGTAAAACAACCAGTTCCCAACACACCAGCAAGCTGATGCCAATTTTGATTGGTAAAACAAACTTGTCCATCGTTTTGCAATGTCTTTGCATCCTTACCCAATTGGACAAAACTTCCACTCTTTTTTGTTTGATAAAAGTGTATGTTACCATTATTATGCCAATCTTCTGATTTAACACCGCTGATAGCCGTACCTTCACCAGAAGCAGAAAAGAACAAATCTCCTGTGTTTTTGAACGTCTTACCAATGATCCAAAACGCGTATAACGGGGCACCTTTGATTGCATTGAACGAAACAATACCATCATTAATGAACGAATAAACCGGATGTAAAGCAAATTCTCTTGCAGTGGCAGATAATTGCATATCTGATGAATTGGTGGAAACATAAAGACCACCAGTTTTATCGACTTGGATATTTCCTCGAAAATTGGAAGCAGCATTGTTTATCATTGACCAAATGGTGTTGGGAAAGACATGGACATCTCCAAAACTAAGATCTTGTGCACCCCATTCAACAATGGTACCTCCTTTGAAATCTTTACCCCAAACCGTTGCAGCCAACAACCACATCACAACCTGAAATTGTAAAAATAATCGCATGAATGAATTGATAGTGAAACTTACAATGAAACCAAAATTGAACTACCTCGTTGAAAAGCTTGTATAAGTTATGGCACAACCAAAAGATCTGGTAAACGTTTTTTTGAGGTTCAGGTGGATCCCTTCTTTTCACGTTTGCGATTCCTAGGTTAAATCAGGAGTTATATGTATACATTTTCCCAAGATCGGTGATGAAACTCCTCTCACAAGCAACACCATTCTTAATTAGACGATGTTCGTCGTCTCTCTCTGTCTCCCCCTATTTTCAGAACGCAATGGTTCTTTCGAAAGCCCCAGAGTCCGAATTTAGCGGACTGACCCTTTGCCATTTAGGTTTTGCATGGAGTATAATTATTGCAAATCTTTGGTTGTCGTATAGACGTCCCACCCCCACTTTTAGTACATATAACCACGCATGGCAAAGTCCAAATAAAGTGCCAAGGAATAAAAAGCTGAAAGCCGTCGATCATGTGTCGATCAATTTTGTAGTTTCGGAAGAACTTTTTTTAATGCTAGTTATTTTTTTTTTGTTATAACTAAGAGCCTTAAGGGGTGGTACCAACATGTCAAAACAAATCCTTTGTCCAACAATGACCAGCTACTTCCGTAGCACCAACTTTGACGGCTGCTCTATATTTAGAAACACCGATTTATACCTATCCCCGTCGAGAACCGAATTAATTGGTAATTCAATTACAAATGTATGCTTTAAATTTCATGTTCTTGCTTGCTCAGGAGTACTCCCACAAGTCCGTCTTTGTGATTATGCAAAACCCTTTCCTCCAACTAACTGGTGCCATTGAGTAAATGGAGGAAACTCGGAACACAAATTTTGAACCCAAATTTCGATTGGTCGAACTCCTCATTGCAGGATCATTTATATGACAACATAACATAAGTTTTTCTTCACCTCAACTTTGCCAAGGTGCTTTTTAGTATCACCTAGCTCATTCCAAATGGGGACTCTTCAGAGTGGTCGCATTACCGATAATTTTGTTTAAAAAAAAAATGAGTTTGTTAGCCACCTCTTAACACTAGAACTCAAACAAACGTCGTAAGGCGACTTTGATATAACTCCTCGCACTCATAAACAACCAATTTGAGAGCCATGATGGTGGGCTTGAGTTTGCACTTGAATTTTCACATGCACCAACTGTGGGGGGAAAAAAATGCGCGTTTAGTTTGTTGGGTTCATGCTTGTTGCTTGTGGCAACGAATTGCATAGAATGTTGTCAACATGGGCAGTTTTCAAACAAGATGATACATCTGCAGTCAGATACACGAGAAGAACAATATATCTTCAATGTATCTTCAATGTCTTCTCAATGCAGCCACAAAGTTACCTAGACGATGGGTATTGTTTACACCATTGGCTGCCTTGCATGCCGCATTTTGTATCACCAGAATCCAAATAGCCACAGAATGTACTCATTGATCAATTGTGTACACAATTTGGCCATGCAATTGAGTAAATGTTGGTTTTGCTTGCTTTTTTTCTGTATGTCAAATTTTGTAAATAAACATCACCTTTGTTGAGCTTGTTGGACAATAATCTCTTGAAATTTGGATCTTATTGACTTATGATTTCCTATCTTATGCCCGTTTGATGTTAATGATAATATATCAATGCAATAAAGGTGCCCATTAGCAATCAGGCAATCCATGCAGATGTATAAAACCAGGTGAATGGTTATGAGGATTTCGGACACCACTCTTTTTTAGATCGTCATTTGCACCTAGTCATGGTATTCTATTTCTTTGTAGACAAATAACTCACCCTCCCCATACTCAACATCATGAGTTTACTCTTCAATGCCCTAGAATAAGTTTGTTGCCCTATTTCGTGGTTCTGATTGGCTAGATAAATCATCCTCCATTACTAGGGTATCACCTCAACTTTAAAGCATTACATGGTCTACATGTGAATAATGCACTATGGTTTTGCAATCGTTAAAGATCATCCACTCAACATCTTCACAATTGGAATTCTTCAATGTCAGATGAAGTGCTGTGAATACAGCCCCATTTCTAACGCATTGATATACTAATTTCCCCGATACTTCTATAAAACATCTAAATTACTTTGGCTGTGCCCTTCTAATATTGTGCACTCTTTCATTACAGTCTTCACTACCATATTCGCCTGCTCTATCATAAACACCGGTTTCCCATGTAGCAATAGATGAAGGATTACGCTAGTGTTTGGTCTGGCCTTTTTCGTCGAAGCGATAGAGGTTTTCAAAATTCTGTGCTCATTACTTGTTTGTGCACGTGACGAGCCTCGGCCACGTGCATTGATTCATTATAACGGTAATTGGCTCCCTTTGGTGTAGAAATCTCATTCTGGAGTGAATCCGCTCATCATAAGAGTACTACAAATGGGTGATAACAGAGTATGAACAACAACGTTTTATATATATAGTGGTAGAGGCATACGCGGGAATTGGAGTTTCTTTTAGCGCTTATCGCTCTTTAGTTCGGAGTTAAATTAGACAGTAAAAAAAGAAATTCATAAACTATAAAGAAGTGGTGATGATCATCTGCAATTCGTAATATTACTTATCTCAGTCAAGTTTCGTACTCCAACACATCCAGCGCGTACTACCAATGACCATCCAACCAAAAGTCAAGACGGGAGGTCCATTCACTTGGACTCAAATTCAACAAATTGTTAAGGCAAATGAGCTTGAATCATTCGCAAGAAGTGAAGAGCAATATCACAGTTATCAACAATTCAAGCATGATTTGTCATCACAGGGGATTACGATAAATGATCATGTGCTTAAGGATGAATTACAATGGAAACAAAGCGATATCAGATATCAAACATCTACTTCGTCGCCACCGGAGTATTCCACATTACAACCACAAGATTTGATTTTCTACAATAGAGACGATGAAAAGATTATATATAATAAGTTTCCTTACTACTTTGAAGATTCGGTGGTTCATTTATGCATTTGGTCGAAATTAACCATACCCAATGATGTCAATTCGCCAGTGGGAGATATATCACCATTGACCAAACGCATCATCGAGCGATATTTGCAAAAGACGTTTATTGAAAAGGGCGTCTCTCCCGATGATATTCTTTGGTTCAGAAATTGGTCGAGTTTACAAAGTATTCGAAGTGTCAGTCACATTCACGTACTTTTGCATGATGTTGATGAACATTTCATTCAGAAACTTATTGGCACTTCAGGAACAACTTTGACTTTGGAAGATTACAAGGAGATACTTAACGAATAGATTGTATAAGGCTTATAGTGGTGGATCTCATAGACGGCATTAATAGAAGTTGGTTCTACTTAGCTAAATTGTAGTACGTAGTTGCGAGGTTGTTTATGATAGATGATGTAGCGTGACTGTTATTGCAACCCTATGATCCGGAAACTTGATTCAATTTCAATTTGAGCTATTGTTGCCTACTCGTTCTAGTAGACTCAGCCATAATTGTTATGATGTCATTCCCAATCAAATGGTAGCGCTTGTTTTTGGTCTTGCGCTTTTGGCTTCATTTTTCCCTCAGTTTGTTCTCGTTTATTCTTGTTTCAACTGGTAGCTTCTCGCAAATTCTACAACATTCGATGATGTTCCAAACCCACTTTTTTGTGCAACCGATATGCCAAATTTGGACTTGAGTTTCAAATTACTGTTGAAAAATTTTGAAAAGTTTCAACAGGCAATTGGACTATAAATATATCATCAAATGTCTTTTAAAATTTCAGTTTTTTCTTGCCTTCCTTTTCCCTTTTCTCTTTCTTTAGATATTAATTATACCTATTAATAACACATATATACTACAATCATGTCTAAAGCTGTCGGAATTGATTTAGGAACCACATACTCTTGTGTTGCTCACTATGCAAACGACAGAGTTGAAATTATTGCTAATGACCAAGGTAACAGAACTACACCATCTTTTGTTG
>OGTJ01000027.1_pt1 | contig 141235 bp, 77 predicted proteins | sample 1574611 | NCBI WGS metagenome assembly OGTJ01 (sample SAMN03295858, study PRJEB24534) | human gut metagenome | isolation source: fecal sample 1 from infant 9 | host: Homo sapiens | place: USA: Pittsburgh, PA | collected 2014-07
GGAGGGGGAGGATCAATTTACTTTACTTCCTGATTAATTTAGATAAAAAAAATGAGTGATCTGTATATTAGTTTAATACTAGAAAGGTTGATGATATTGATTTTATTGGGAAAGTGTAGTAGTAGAAGCATATCATAAAAGACAGTTGAAAAAAAAAAAAAAAAAAAAAAAAAGGGTCACAAATTTGGAAGGAGAAAAAGTAAGGTGATATCGTGACCATAAAATAAATTACACATCTCGAATCCCAACTGTGTTTGTTTATACTTGCTGTGTAAGCGTATGTGCTCGTATGTATATATGTATGTATGTATATATGTACATATATATATATATATATATACGTATGTTTGATAGTCAATGATTTGATCTTATCAAAACTTTTTATAAAAAGGACAAGTAACTACCCTATTATGCAATACTTTTATTTCACTTTGTTATGTCATCGAAGTTGTTGTTTGCTGATGTAGTAAGTTTTGTATCAATAGAGACAATGACAAGTTATGCCCAATTTGAAGATAATATAAAGTGCAATTTGCTTGTACGGCAATTGTATAGTCTTGAATTTGAGATGGAATCAATTGATCAAGTGCTACTTGATAAAGAAGAGGGACAAGAGTATGAATCTGAATATTATAAAGAAGAAGAAGAAGAAGAAGATGATGATGATGCTGATAAAAGTTGGGTGGAACTCATTGACGGTAAAATAGAAAAAAAGGAGGAGGAAGAAGAAGAAGAAGAAGAAGAAGAAGATGTTGCAGTTTATCAAGTTGATTTTAATTCATATTTGCATCCAAATTCAACACTAACTCTATTACAATTTCATGGGAATGATAATGATTACTTTACATCATTAATTACTGAACCAAGATTTAGAATATCACAATCAGTTTCCGAAAAGATTAGGAATCGAAATTTATCATTATTACGAGTTAATACAATTTAAGTATTGATTACCACCACCACCTCCTCCTCTTATAGAAGTATAAATAGAATGTTGATGCACCTTTTTAATAGTAATGATTAGTTGAACTGTACTTTTTCATGTATGTGAAATTGTCATTTCTTTCGTCTATACATTGTAAGCAGCAATAATCAAACTCAATACAAAGGAAATTTTAAAACTTGGTTTTTCAAACACCAATTGCTTCAAATCAATCTTTTGTTTACCAATAGTAAAGATATAATTCCATGGAACATTGATGATGTTTCTGCTTTGTAAAAACTCAACAAGTAAAAACGAACTCAATGAAATAAATAAAAACACTTGAGACAATTTACCCAAAATGATTCCCAAGAATAAACCAGTAACTGATCCAATGGTTAATTCTTCATAGTTTAAATAATTGCCAAACCTTGCATTTGTTGGAGCAGGTTTGGTGACTGGATTAACTGTGACATTTGAAGCCACTTGTTGTCTTGGAGTTACTGCAGCAACATCATTATAAATGGATTTGGCAAATGAAGCAGTAAGTAAAAATGAAGCGCCAGCACTGGCAAACAACAATTTGAAAATATTTGAGGAATTGGATCTATAACTGTGGTTGGAATGTTGTTGTTGTTGTTGTTTTACAGCGGCTAAAACAGTACTTAATGATGATGCTCTTTTGGTTGTTGTTGGTAATAAGAAGTTGGTAGCTGATGAAACTGTGGGTTTGCTGCTGTTGGACAAGAATCTAATTGATCTTGTTGATGCAATTGCTGAACGATTAAGGATAGTTGGTAATGATGTTCTAAACATGACTTTTTGGCTTTGAAGATGAAGAGAATTTAAAGAAGAAGAAGAAGTAGGTAAAAGCTTGTGAAAACAAAAAGAATCAGATGGATATGGATATATTAATTGTTGAGTTTAGAGCGGAAATAAAACCAAAAAAAAACAAAAAACAAAAAACAAAGAAGCCAAAGAGAATGGAGGTTTTGGGGATGATGTTTTGTGTTGCCTACGTAAAAGACAAGACAAAGAGAAAGTGTGACAGAAGAAGAAGAAGAAGAAGAGGAACAACAACAACAACAACAACAACAGTAATAAGTTCACACTAAAAAGAGATACGATGAAACAGCTTAGTACGTCCTTTCTGCTGCACCTGTTGCTCATCAAGTTGAACAGTTGTAGTATAAGCGGTTGCATTTGAAAAAACGAGAGCTACCTGATAGCAATCAAAAAGTGAAAAGACAAAACGTGGAGACGTTGTTTTTAACTCCGAGAAATTGCAATTAGGTGTTTTTTTTTTGTTGGGAGAGAGAGAGACAGAGAGAGAGAGAAAGTCACGTGAAAAGTCTAGTTCATATATATCAAGATTATTTTGCGACATTACACCAAAACACCAACGGATATTCCACGACCACCCGGTATCCACGCTATGCCACACAAACAAACAAACAAACAAACAAACATAGACACATCTCTGCGTTGTTTTACACAGAAAAGTTGAATAACGGGTTCAAGAGAATGTGTGAACTGGGTTTGACCAGTGTAACTCGCCATTCATTACGCGTCTTTGGTGTTCATTTATTTCTTTTATTTTGTTAACAGAGCAAGTTATACAAACTAATGTATCATTGCAACTAAAATCAAGCAGCAGCAACCATCGAAGAAGCTCTAGGGACTATACGTTTTAAATGCTCAACTTTTTAGTCTACATCAAAACGCTGATCACTTTGCATTGCATTCAAAAAATGAGGATTTACTGAAAAAAAAAAAAAAATAAAATTAGTATTTGTGAACACATTTGCACTACCCCTACGGAGTCGTGTACTTGTTGTGAAATACATTATTATTTTGTCATACAGTGCACTACTTTCTCTTTTAGAGATGAAATTTGTTCTGATTACATAACACGTTATATAAGCTCACTGTGCTTCTTTTTGCTTTTTGCTTTTTTCTTCTTCCTCTGTAGCCTAAGAGCCGGCTGGCTGGCTGGCTAGCTGGCTGGCTTTTATGTCAAAAGTACACTACCCCCTCCAGGAGAAAAGAAAAGAAAAAAAACCCGCCTACGCGTTATTACCAAATAAAGTAAGTATAGTAAGTATAGAATGTATAGTAAGTATAGTATGTATAGTATGTATAGTATGTATAGTATGTATAGTATGTAGTATGTAGTACTCTACTCAAAAAATATAAACTATACCACATATACTTAAACAACAACAATACATACTTATATATATATATATGTGTGTATAATATATATATATAAAAGACCACCAAAAGAATATCTCACTGGTTCTTTTTACTTTTATGACTTTCTTTTTTTTTTTTTTTTTTTTTTTTTTTTCTTTTTATGTGTTTCTATTAATCTTTAAATTTCATCCTCGTTCTTCATTTTGCAGCACTATACTCATAGGAGGAACAGTATAACCTATTTTGGCACCACAGTTATATTTGGCTACTTCAACAAAAAAAACTGCCCTACATTGGCTCAACCCAGTGCGTGCACATCAAACAAAGAAAGGGAGAAAAATTCAGCTTAGCTTTAAATTTTTATTTTTTTTTCTTTCTTTTTTTTTAATTTTTATTTTTTTTCTTTCTTTCCCACGGGAATACTTGGTGTTGCAAAAAAAAAAAGAAAGAAGGAAAAGGGAATTTCAAAAGCTACAACCAAGGGCATTCATTTTCAACCACTACTTGTTTAGGTTATACAGAGTGACAACCACTACCTCAGAAAAATTGTGTGCCATACGTTGTCAGATTGCCTATCGTTATCAATCCCAGCTGGAAAAACTTTTCACTAAGCGCAGAAGAAGATAGTCACACGATATTAATACACTTGCCATGTTTCAACAACAACAGCAAGATCAACAACAATTGCAGCAACAACAATTGCAGCAACAACAACAACAACAACAGCAGCAGCAGCAGCAGCAGCAGCAACAACAACAACAGCAGCAACAACAGCAGCAACAGAACTATTTGCAACCTCGCAACTTTCACAATTACAATGCCACTTTTAACGAATCAATGTTTTTCAATCCTGATACAGCACAAGAAATTTGTCCTGGTATTTGGTTAGGACCATATACTTCATTATTAACTACACCTCAAGTCATTAACAACTTACATTATGCACCTCAACCACAAACTCAATCGGCAACTGCTGAAGGATACAATTTCGTATCCAATAATAACATCAAGATTATTGTCAATTGCGGGTCAACTTTGAAATTTCTTGACTTGATTGAAAACTCGCCGTATGTTTCCATATCATCGGATGTATTGGTGTTGAGTTTAGATCCATCATTTGATGCTGGTACAGCAGCACTACCACAACAGGGGCAGGAATTGATGCAACGATTCACTCGAGATTACAGTAAAATTCTACACAATTATATGAATTCATTTTATTTCAGTAACCCCAATGCCAACAATTTGATCCATAATTTACCATCAAATCATCACTTGTCAATTGACAGCCCCATTATTACCGGATCCAATTTGAAATTACAATTTTTCAAATTGATTCGATTGATTTCATTGTTTAAATTGATCAATTATGATTTACAATGTCTTTTTGTATCTGAAGATGGTAATGGGTCGCTATCAACCGGATTAACCATTGCTTATCTTATGGATTGTTATCGATACAATTATCACAATTCATTCAAGTTGATTTATGAGCGACGTCCAACTATAAGACAATTGCAATTGAATTATTATGACGATTTATTGATTATGGAGAATTTAAAGAAATTTTATGGTGAAAATATCGAATTAAAGAGGGAAAATCCCAATTTGTTGATGAATGGATGCAAGAGATCTATGGGGACTGGTGAAGATGGATCGGGGTCTAGTGCTGCTGCTGCTGTTGATGATGAAAATGGAAATGGAGGTGGGGATGAAATTATGGTTGGTGGTGATAGAAAAAGAAAACTACATTAGAAAATGGAGCCCAAAAAAAAGAAAAAAAAAAAAAAACCGGTGTAGAAAATGTTTCAGTAGACAAGAGGTTCAACTGTGTGTGTATTTTATTTTTTATTTGAAAATGTTGTATCATTATGTATTTCTTATTGTTCAAAAAGAGGTTGTCTTCACGACAAATGAACCAACACTTTCGTAGCATATGTAATTGATTGCAAACATGCAACTCCTCTATTCAGGGACATCCAATCCAACTCTATTGGCTGACTTTGATACATTTTCTTGTTGATCCATCAATAACCCAGGATTGTACCTCACCAACAATTCAAAATACTCTCGTTGATTCTTTAAAAATATAGCAACATTGTTTAAATTATTCAATTCGTAATTGTTATTGATACCAATCTTGTCATCAATTATATTGTGCAACGTAGTCAAATCTTGCAACTCAGTGTTCTCTGTAGCAGCACCAGAAACACCACCGCCCTCTTTATTTGTTTGCAACTTGTTCTTCTTCAACGAGTCTAGTTTACTGTTTAAATCATCCACTGATTTACCATCTCGTTGAGCTACTGATTTCAAGTATGTATAGTACGCCGTTAATTTAGTATTTTCCTTTTGAGCTTGTGCTGCTAACGTTTTGTTTTCGTATGCGAGTAGTTCTTGTGAAATAACGCGGTATAATTGTTTGAATGTAGGGAATGTCTTGGTTGCAATTGTCATCTTGTTTGGAGAGCTATGGAATACGGAAGAAACCTTCATCCCCCCAAAAGCATTTTTCCACATGTTTCATCAATGTCGCGTTTGGGGAAATACGACAATGCTTAGGCGACAAACACACACTTTTTTTTTCTCTCTCCTCTTTTAACCTTTTCCGCCGTTGATCCCGTTTTCAGCGGTTGAGACCAACGGCCAAAATCGCAGAGGGCAATTTTCTACTTGGGTTAACAAAATGGACTAGATCAATGCTCTTACGGATCTGACTCAAGTGACATTTGTTAGACATGTACAATTGAAAACAAGCAGACAGAGTTGAAATTAAGGTATTGAGTCTCGAAATTTTTCGGGTCGCATTTCCGTATGGTACACACACACAGCTATCCCTTTTGCATATATAACCATCAGAGGAAGAGGGGGGGGGGGGGAAGAATAGAAGGAAAAAGGGTGGTGCTGGTAATAGTGTATACCTTAGCATTGTTTCGGTGGAGCACAGTTACTCACGGATCATTAAAAGGGATTGCCTATGGGCAAATGAATGCCCCATAACATTCGGTTATAAATTCCAAATATGTGTGACAAGCTCAAAGTTTATACCTGGATTTGTAGTAACTGTATATATTATTATATAACCAGCTTGTGGCTTTTTTCAACTTCAACCAATTCCCGGATGTTGTCAGCCGGTTCTTTTTTTCTTTTCCAGTCAGTTACAACAAGAGAAAACATACTATGTTATTAAATTTTGATTGTTGAATATTGGAGAAACGGATTCTGTCAAGTGGTCAAATTGGAGTAGCTTTTATTAGACAATGTATGGCTTTTGATATGCCTGTCTCTTTGAATATCGATTCACTCTTGCGTCGTTGTCTTAACAAACACACATGTGACCCCCCTCCCCCCCCCAAAAAAAAAAAAAAAGGAAAAAGAAAAGACTAATTGAAAAGTACATTACTACTGCTACAACGGTGCAATTCCAGTATTGTTTGATTATCCGAACTTGGCATGTTGGATCATTTTTGATCACATCGTCGTCCCAGTTGCTTCAAAAGCAATGAGATGATGGGCTTTGCCATAGCGTATACTTAAACTCCATAACGAGTAATGAATGCGGCTCACTTCTTTTTCATCTATTTTTTTTTTTTCGGAGTTTTAAAATTTCTTTTTTACTCCCTTTGTAACTGCGTTTCCATTGGACCAATCAAATAGCTTCAATCCAATTTGAACATCGGTCAGTATGTCTATACTCACTCTCTTTTTAATTACTTCGCTCCTTATTATAATTTTGATCTTGCAGAATGATACAGCAAGGCAATTCAATCGAAAACTTACATCATCCAGTATAATTAACTAGTCTGTTGATCTTAGAAGTCAATCAAAGAATTCTGATCTCGGAGTCGAACATCAAAAACACAATTATTTTCATTTTAGTGAAATACTGCACACAAAATGATTATAAAGCCGATGGTTCATGAGAGGAGAGTATGATTGAGAACAACACAGTAGAGTAACACCAGTAGAGCTCAAGATCCTTTTGGAAGCACGGATGCCTTGAACAATGACCCGCTTAGAAGATGACCTTTTGGTGTTTACTTTTGGTGTAAGACTGTTTCCAAAAAAAAAAAAAAAAAAAAAGTATGATTTTTGCAACAACCAAGCACTTATAAAACTCAAAACTGTCCTCCTTTCAAAGTGGATTCTTCCTGACTGGTGTCATAGAGGGAGCAATTACATTAAATAGAGCAAATGATTGTTACGTAGGATTGAATTTGGAACATAACACCCTCAATGTGTATCCAACAATACACCCCTACTACAAGAGTCTCTTCTGTTATTAAGTGTTTGTGTCTGTGTGTGTGTCTGTCTGTGTGTTTTGAGGCAACAAAAAAATTTAAATTTAATTCTCTCAATATTTGAAAGAGCAGAAAGACAGAAAGAACGAAAAAAAAAAAAAAAAAAAAATAGACCAAAAGGATATCACATCTTTTATTTTAACATCAATCTATTCAACACTACAGTAATACTATACAATCATGCTTAGAACCATAGCCTCTGCTCAAAGAGTATGTATACCACCTCAATTACACTACGTGATGCTAAAAGAGTTCACACAATTTGCCTGTTTTACTTGTTGCACTGATTTTGGTCAAAAAAAAGTTTATCCGAACATCCAATTAAAAATGACGTTGTCCATTGCAACTCCGAGAACTCTCCCTCACAGCAGAGGTCAGACCCAGGCACACAACGTCAATAAAGTGTACATGTGTAACCGACTACATTACAAAAGAAACTATCATACTAACTTTTGCTTCTTCTAGTCAGCAATTCGTTCATTTGCTACCTTTTCATCTCCTGAATCAGTTTTACCAAAAAAGTATGGTGGAAGATACACTGTTACTTTGATTCCAGGTGATGGTGCTGGTAAAGAAATCACTGACTCTGTTAAAACCATTTTCAAATCACAAAATATTCCAATTGATTGGGAAGTTGTTGATGTTAGTGGTGTTGCTGGTGATTCTGGTAAACATCATGGTGTTGATGAAGCCGTTGAATCTTTGAAAAGAAACAAGGTTGGTTTAAAAGGTATCTTGTATACTCCATCTGACAAATCAGGTAAATCTTTGAATGTTGCTTTAAGAAAAGAATTGGATATTTATGCCTCTTTGGTGTTGATTAAAAACATTCCTGGTGTTAAAGGAGTTTATGAAGGTATCGATTTTGCCTTGGTTAGAGAAAACACTGAAGGTGAATATTCTGGTTTGGAACATCAATCATACCCAGGTGTTGTTGAATCGATGAAGGTTATCACCAGATTCAAGTCGGAAAGAATTGCTAAATTTGCATTTGATTTTGCTCAAAAAAACAATAGAAAATTGGTTACTGCTATCCACAAGGCCAATATTATGAAATTGGGTGATGGTTTATTCAGACAAACCGTCAAGGATGTTGCACAAGATTACTCTGGTATTGCCGTTAATGATTTAATTGTTGATAATGCATCCATGCAAGCAGTTGCTAAACCACAACAGTTTGATGTTTTGGTTACTCCAAACTTGTATGGTTCCATCTTGTCAAACATTGGTGCTGCTTTAATTGGTGGTCCAGGTTTGGTTCCTGGTGCCAACTTTGGTAGAGAATATGCTGTTTTCGAACCAGGTTGTCGTCATGTTGGTTTAGACATTGAAGGTAGAAATACTGCCAACCCAACCGCCATGATTTTGTCTGCCGCTATGATGTTGAGACACTTGGGATTGAATACAGAAGCTGACAAGATTGCTCAAGCTACTTATGATGTTATTGCTGATGGTAAGGTTAGAACCAAGGATATCGGTGGTAACTCATCAACTACTGAATTTACTGAAGCCATTATCAACAAATTAGATTAAGGGAAGAAGTAAAGAGCAGAAATGAAGGGTGGTGGAATAGTGGTGGCATATTATATTAGTTAGTAAAATTCTTTAGACTATCAATATTGGTGACAATATACAATTGGAGACACACACACACGTCCGTGCTATGTTGTAGATTGGGCCCTATTGGCTGCACATGCTTGAGCTTAATGGGCGGAGGAAAAGATTGCAAGCTATTGATTCTTGGTCACCAAGCAACCTTTTTCCCTTTTTGATACTTTTTATTGAGACCTCTAGGCGCTATATATATCTGGATCGCTATCTCACATTTGTATGATTCACCCCAACGGTCGTGCAAATGCGGACACAATTTCTTTTTTTTTTTTTTTTCTTTTTTTTCTTTTTCTTTTTCTTTTGCTTCAAATCGTCCAATTGTGTTTTTGCACCAACCAAAGTCAAGTCCAAATTTAATTTTTTCAATGTTTGACTTCTTCTTCTTTCGGGTTTTTTTTGGTTTCAACGGTTTCAATCGTTCAACTTTTGGGTAATACACTCTAAAAGTTTAAAAGAATTAGATTCATCTAATAGAATTACTATAGATCACCAGATCATGTGTGACGTTGTTTTAGGATCCCAATGGGGTGATGAAGGTAAAGGGAAATTAGTTGACTTATTATGTGATGACATTGAAGTTTGTGCTAGATGTCAAGGAGGTAACAATGCCGGGCACACTATTGTTGTTGGTGACAAGAAATATGATTTCCATATGTTACCCAGTGGATTAGTCAACCCTAAATGTGAAAATGTTATTGGATCAGGTGTTGTTGTCCACGTGCCATCTTTTTTCGAAGAATTGTCAAATTTAGAATCTAAAGGTCTTGATTGTCGTGGTCGTTTGTTTGTTAGTTCCAGAGCTCATTTGGTGTTTGATTTCCACCAAAGAACCGATAAATTGAAGGAAGCTGAATTGTCGGAAAATAAGAAATCAATTGGTACCACTGGAAAGGGTATTGGTCCTACTTATTCTACTAAAGCTTCGAGATCTGGTATTAGAGTTCATCACTTAGTCAATCCTGATCCAAAGGCATGGGAGGAATTCAAAACTAGGTATATGAGATTAGTTGAATCTAGAATGAAGAGATATGGGGAATTTGATTATGATTACGAAGAAGAATTGGCCAGATATGCTAAATACAGAGAAGAGTTGAGACCATTTGTTGTTGACACTGTTGAGTACATGCATGAAGCCATTGTTGCAAAAAAAAAGATTTTGATTGAAGGTGCCAATGCCTTGATGTTGGATATCGATTTTGGTACTTATCCTTATGTCACTTCATCCTCTACTGGTATTGGTGGTGTATTAACCGGATTGGGTATTCCACCAAAGACCATTAGAAACATCTACGGTGTTGTCAAGGCTTACACCACCAGAGTAGGTGAAGGTCCATTCCCAACTGAACAATTGAATTCAGTTGGTGAAACATTACAAGATGTAGGTGCCGAATATGGTGTCACTACTGGAAGAAAAAGAAGATGTGGTTGGTTAGATTTGGTTGTATTGAGATATTCAAATTTGATCAATGGCTATACTTCATTAAACATTACCAAATTGGATGTTTTGGACAAGTTTAAGGAAATCAAGGTTGGTGTTGCTTATAAATTGAATGGTAAAGAATTGAAAAGTTTCCCTGAAGATTTAATCGATTTGGCCAATGTTGAAGTTGTTTATGAAACCTTACCAGGTTGGGAAACTGATATAACCAAGATTAAAAGCTATGAAGACTTGCCAGAAAATGCTAAAAAGTATCTTGATTATATTGAAAACTATCTTCAAGTGCCAATTCAATGGGTTGGTACTGGTCCAGCTAGAGACTCCATGTTGGTTAAACACCACTAAATTTTAGAGGCTGTAGACATTTTATATTATTAGTATTATTCCAATAGATATTTAGAGAGATATACATAGGTGGGGGTTGTGATTGTCCTGTAGAAATCATGCAACAATGGTATGGTTGAGTTTTTGCAATTTGGCCCCAACGCTACCAACACCAACTAAAGTGAATCAAATTCGTTGCCACTGCAAGTTTGTCATTTTCCAAGACTCAATCACGAGTACAACCATGTCGTACAAACTTAGTTCCACATTAACCGGTCACGAGCAAGATGTCAGAGGTTTGGCCAGCTCAACAATTGGCGACGAACCTATGATTGTATCGGTGCTGAGAGACTCCACCACTAGAGTCTGGAATCAGGTCAATACCTCACTGGATTCAGATTCAAAAATTCTCTTCCATTCACCAACTAAATCATTTATCAACTCAGTTGCCATAGTTGAACCAAATGGCGTAGGGGAAAAGTTGGCAGCTAGCGGCGGACAAGATACCATGATTTACTTGAGTGATTTACACAGTATTGATAGTACCGATTTGGATCAAGATGGGAAATATCAATTGATTGGACATGAAGGCAATGTATGTGCAATGGATTTTGCTCATGGTGAATTCATCTCAAGTTCATGGGATGGTACTGCAATTGTATGGAATTTGCAAGAGTTTGTTCCCAAATTTATCCTTCAAGGACACGAATCATCAGTATGGGATTGTAAAATCGTCAACAACAAGAACCAATTCTTGACTGCATCGGCTGATAAGTCAATTAGACTATGGCAAGGGGATCATGAAATTCAAAAGTTTTTGGGCCACACTGATGTTGTTCGAAAATTGTTGATTTTACCTGGTGGTAATCAATTTGTATCTAGCGCCAATGATGGAACCATAAAAGTTTGGGATTTACAAACAGGCAGGATCTTGAAAACATTATTTGGTCACGATTCATTTGTTTATGATTTAGCATTGTTGCCTAATGGGAATCTTGTATCAACTGGTGAAGATCGTACCGTGCGTATTTGGGATTTATCAAAAGGTGAAGCATTACAAGTGATTACGTTGCCTTGTATTTCAGTCTGGTGTGTCACTGTATTGAACAATGGAGACTTTGCTGTTGGTGGTTCGGATAACTTGATACGCGTCTTCACTCTGGTGTCTGATCGCGTTGCGTCACAGGAAGAGTTGAAAGCTTTCACCGAAGCAGTACAATCATCGTCGATTTCGGAACAATCATTGGATGATTTGAAAAAGACTGATATCCCAGGAATAGAGGCATTGTCGAAACCAGGCAAGAAAGAAGGTGCAACCATTATGGTGAAAACTGCCAATGGAACAATTGAGGCTCATCAATGGTCAAGTGGAGAATGGCACAAGATTGGTGATGTTGTTGGTGGTGCAAGCTCGACAAAGAAACAGGTTTATGAAGGAAAGGAATACGATTATGTATTTGACGTTGATATCAAAGATGGAGAACCACCATTGAAATTGCCATACAATTTAAATCAAAATCCATATACAGTTGCAGAAAAGTTTCTTGCTGATAATGAATTACCTTCGTCTTATACTGATGAAGTGGTGAGATTCCTAGAGACCAATACTGCCGGGGCAAGATTGAGTGAAGATGCAGCAGCTGATGCCAATCTGGCACACCTGTCGACTTCGGCCTTGGTGAATGACCCTTATTCAGATGCGTATGTCAGACAACATCAACACCAGGGAAAACCTGAGAGTCACCCCTCAGCAACGTCAATAATCCCTGAGAAGCAGTTTATTGCATACAAAGAATTCAAAAAGGAATCTATACTTAATGGATTGAAAAAGTTGAATGCATCACAGGAAACCAACCAATTCACACCAGATGAATTATCTACTTTTGAATCCTTGGTTTCCAACTTATCATCCGACGGCGCCATCGAATTAATCTTGCAATATGCCACCAAAATTATCTCGTCTTGGGAAACGTCCTCCAAATTAATTGGATTCGATTTGATTAGACTTGCTATCCCTAAAATCACAGCTCATGACTTTTTGACCAAGGAAACCATTGCTGAGTCAGTTTCCAACCTGATTGAACTGGGATTGGAAGTCGTCGATTCATCGAGTGCTACACTATTCATGATGATTATCAAAGTATTGATTAATTTCATTGATGGCGCTGGGTTTATCCAAGCTTTTATTGATCCGTTCGAAGGTGACTCTGCCAAATACATCTACAATACTTCATTCAGCCACATTTTAAGCCAAGTCGGAGATAAAACAACGAAATTGGATTCTTCAGCAAAGCTTTATTCCGCGGCAATTACTGCATTAGCTACATTGGTGTATGACTTGTCAACAATCCAACTCAAAACCACAGGTTTGAATTGTCATTCATCAACTTCAGCAGCACCCGTATTGGACCTTGTGGAGAAAATTGGTGATGTTGTGGTTAGTTCTTCAGCTGAAGCTGGGTATAGATTGGCCATTGCTTATGGAAATTTCAAGTATGCAAATGCTTACTCCAACGCGGGAGCAGCACCACCACCACAATGGTTGAAGAAATGGAATGAGTTGTACTCCTCAAAGGAAAAGAGATTTAGTGATCTTGCCCAAGACTTGGCACTTCTATAGAGAATATAAAACACGTCTACAATATTTTGAAAGTAAAAATTGCTTAAACGTTACATACATTTCGTGTTGATGATGACACAGTAAATCTAAAACTAAGCTCTACTCTACTACTTGATCTCTATGCTTCCTGATAAAACAATTCCGGTACTTTATAAGTATACTGAACCAATTTCTCCGCCGCTTTCAAATTCAAATTATCAGTCAATTCAACAATTGAATAAACATGTACTTTCAAATCAGATGGGTTATGGCTCACTTTTCCAATGATTTCGTAGTTCTTATTCACTTGTAATGTGCCATTACCGTTGGATCCATCCGATGCTGCTGCTGCTGATGATAAATCTAGTTTGATTGATCCATTACTTATCAAAATTGCCTGTTGGTGGTTTGCATCGTATGATTCACATTTGCCGATGATTCGAACTAGGTTGTTTTGGTTCAGTTGTAAGAGCGTAGCGTCTATTCTTTTAGTTGTTGCTTCCATGATGAGCGAGTAGATCTGGTTGAGTTGAAGGGGAATGTACTGTGTGTCACTTGTTTCTATTTTTTTTTTTAAACGCGTCCTTTATAAACTGTTTATTCACGCGAAGTCTTCAAATCATCGAAGGAAACTCCATACAACTGGTAAGTCATACATGAACTTGTCTTTATTAATATATACACATTCTATCAAAATCGTTTTCTGTCTTAGCAAGTACACAAATCATGCAAAAATTCACCTGCTTTCCCATTGGCTTCAGCTCTCATTAGACTTTCACCAATCAAGAACCCATCGACATTATCCTCATACTTGTACTTTTTAACATCATCAACACTAGTGATTCCAGATAATGCCAAAACCAAAACATCGCCCTCTCTACCATTGTTTTCACCCTTTGCATGTTCAACTAAAGAGCTAGTAGTTCCCAAATCAACATTGAAATTGGTCAAGTTACGATTATTAACTCCAATAATTAATGGTTCTGAAGTAGCATTGTCGTGAGTCAATTTCAATGCTTGTGTCAACTCCTTATCATCATTGACTTCAACCAAGGGGACCATCCCCAAGTCCAATGAGTATGAATACAACTCCTGTAGTAAATCAAAATCATCCAACATCTTGACAATGAGTAAAACAGTGTCTGCTCCAGCTAATCTAGCTTCCAAGATTTGATACTTGTTGAAGATGAATTCTTTTCTCAACACTGCTGGTCGTTTATAATTGGCCACCTTTTCAGTTTGTGGACCCTCGATAACCTTACGAATCAATGACAAATCTTCAAGCGAGCCTTTGAACCAGTTTGGTTCAGTCAAGATTGAAATTGTTGAACAACCATTAATGGCGTAAGTTAAAGCCTGAGTTCCAGCATGTGCATTAATGTTAATGTCCCCTTTCGAAGGACTAGCTCTTTTAAACTCAGACAATATAATGGTTTGACGAAGGACTTCTTGAGTGTATTTAAGGCGTTCGTAGAAATTAATCACTGGTGGAGCTACACCTAGTGATAAAGCAACTTCCAAATTGTGGAATGAACGACCAGGTAAATTCTCAATCTCTTTATAGTCCTCTTTTCTTTTCCTGTATATCGTGGTCAAAATATTTTCATTTTTGGCAAATGATTTATTGGCCACTTGTTTATGCTTCAACTTGTATGCCTTGTTTTCCTCCCATGTTCCTCCATGTACACCTAAAATATTGTCAATCATTAACTGACCTGACTCTGTCAAGATGGATTCAGGGTGGAATTGCACACCTTCAATAGTATACGTCTTGTGTCTTACTCCCATGATGACCTCGGGTTTTGTTTCAGTGACTGCAGTAACTTCCAAAACATCAGGTAAGGTCTTTTCGCTACCAGCAAGTGAATGGTATCTAGTAACTGCTACTGATTGTGGTACATCCTCAAACATCCCCTTTCCATCATGATTGATGGTGGTAGTTTTACCATGAACAATTTCTCCAGCGTATGAAACATCACCCCCAAACACATCAAAGATGCATTCTTGTCCCATACAAACTCCGAATATAGGTAACTCCCCCTTGAAGTGTCTAATTACATCACGCGATATACCAGAATCAGTTAAGGGATGTCCTGGTCCTGGTGAAATGAATATTATATCGGGCTTGATCTTGTTTTCAATGGTTTCAATGTCTATTTTATCATTTCTGTAAACATCAACTTTGCCACATCGACTAGATTGATGTAAATATTGGTATAGATTCCATGTGAAGGAATCGTAATTATCGATCATCAACACATGTCTTTTAGGTTCGGAGGAAGAGTCTGCCATTGTCGCTAGATGAGGTGCTTAGAGCCAAACGAATCTGACTAAGAGCCTTCTTTTTCTTCTTTTCCTTTTCTTTTTTTTTTTTTTTTTATTTTTTTTTTTTCAGTTTTTCCGAATTTGGTCTGCGTTTGAGTCATATTCATGTAACAACCGACCCGAGGAAGTCCCTCTTGCAGGTGACTAAAGCTCATTGTATGGTCTAAGACTACATCGTCAACATCATAAAACAAAAAAACACTCTTGAAACTTTTATTCATTACCCTGGTAGTCTATGTAACTTTCTTTTTCCTCACTCTGTAACTGATAGGCTCATAATCCAATTTTCTATTGGTTTGAGTATATTCAACGCCACTCAATATAATCGAACTGATCAACTCCAAAATCAACATAAACAACGACGACAAGATTGCCAAACAGTAATTGGAAATGGAAACTCCAATATCCAACCATGACCCTTCAGTCCGTACCAAAAAGAAAAAATTCAATGAAAGGATATCACTCGTTGATATAATCAATGTCGAAATTGTAAATCTCTTCACCTCCAACTGATGATTCATGATACCCAAACATGTAGATAACAACACATATGGGATAATCAATTTGATCATTAACAACGCTCCCATTGCAAATGGGCTGAAAACAGGTATTAAACGGTAAACTGAATCCAAAGAAAATGAAGATATTGATGAAACATTACCGGTTCCAAAGAATGCCACTTGTAAAAAAAAGAAACCAATGATGGCAATCCTAATCACTTGAACCCAATACCCCTGTGGTAATTTCCCCGTTTCTTGTTGCTTCATTAATATTTCTGCTTGAGAGTACTTGAGAAGCTCTTCAATTGTAAGCCACTGTAAAAGCACCAATGAGAAGCCAATGTAGAATAATAACTCATAAGAAATAGTAAAGATCACAAATGTTGGCACAAATGTAATGAATATAATCAATAATCTGAATCGGTAATCTTTTGATGGGTAGATGGAGTGAAGTGCAGGTAGCACTATAAGTGAAGCCACAAATGTAACCCAACCAAGAACCTGCGAGTACAAGGGAAGCCCATTTCTCGACTGTAATGATACCACAGATGTATCAGTAGCGTATGTGATGAGCGGTATAGCGAGTATTTGTGCCCACGTGATTACTTTTTGTGGAACACCAATATCATAACTTCTCTTTTCAACCTCATTGAATCCAATAATACTAATTGCAAATGCAATTATAGCACCCAAGTTTATAAGAAGCAAGTTTTCCGTTTTGATTGGGTTTAAATTGGTGAATATGCACATGAAAAGACAGCTGAAAAACCATAAAAATTTCATCAATCCTGATACCTTGTATGAATCCAGAATAAACACTGGGTAAACACCAACTATACAAAATATGATTGAAAATGTAAACCTTTCGAAAAATCCATAAGCTATTCCTTCATACATTCCTATGAAACTGGTGAATATAAGAATCTTACCACCAAGTGAAACTCCACGTAGCAATTCACCAACGCCATCAACCAAGTGTCGCGACTCAACCACTATAGTGTACCAAAAGTATAGTGGAAAAGCGGTATACATGTAATAGTTGAATGGGGAACTTTGATAATATAGCAAGTAGGCAAGTGACGCACCCAATACGACAAATGATGATAAAGTCACTGGTGCAAACAGACTTTTGACCTTTTTCAAGTCCTTCTTTGACAAAATGAAAAGCTTCAAAAATAAAATAAACGAATACACGATCCATCCAATAAAGCCCAATGTGACAATAGAACGGAGCAAGGCCCAATTATAAGTGGTCAAGTAATTCAACCCGGCCAATGTTTTCTTCATCAACTCTTCTGTGATTTCAATGGCCAACATTTCGACTTCTGCATCTGGTGCATCCTTTAACAATTCAATCATGCTCTCGATTTCCTTTTGGTAATCTTTAATCGTCTTTTCTTGAAATGGCTCGTATGGTTTGAATTTGAACTGATGGTTATAAACTTCCTTCTCCTTAACGATGTATTGCTCAACAATGGCCAAAGCATTTGCGTAAAGTGCTTTGATCTTGGTTTGTGGGTCGGCATCAATATACCCCAATGGTAACTCACCAACAGAGTTTGCTGGATAATTGGCACCAATCAAGTAAGCCATCAATGAAGCAATATCAGCTTGATTCACGTCATTTCTAACCAAATGATCCAACTCCCACGTGTCAAAGTAAGTAGATTCAAATCCGCTGGCAATTGGATCTTGCTTAAGCAATTGGGTCTCCAAGTGCTCCACATCTTTTAAACGAACCGGCTTGTTAAGTCCAGCACCCCAAGCAATCAAGGGAGTTCTCGTATTATCAGGATGACCATCTCCATGAGATCCAAAATCAGACATACCGTGATCAGCAGTGAAAACGAAAGCTGTCTTGTCATCACCAAAAAATTCATTGATTTGCGGAACAACCTTTTTCAACATTGAATCAATATACTCGATATTTTCATAATACTCAGCTGAGTACGGACGATAAGCATGACCAGCGGTGTCTGGCCCCAACAAATGTAAGAAAAATACGTTTCCATCTTGGTGTAGTTCCTCATGCAAGGTGGCATTTTTCGTCAGATTGCTCAAAAGATCATCAAAATGATTAAACACAAATGAATCCAATTCAATTGAACTCTTGCTGAAATCTTCAAATTCGTGTGCATACATACAGACATCAATTCTCCCGGGAACAACACCATCTCCATAGGCAAACATGGGCAAGATATCGGGACTTCCAAATGAATAGGTATGTTTTGATTGATTAAAAAATGAATCGAAATTCACCGGATTCTCTTTCCATCCTTTGGTAACAGCAGAAACATCCTCATAAAATCCAGCAATCATTGCGACATGTCCTGGTCGTGATTCCGTTGGCATCCTCGTGTTTGATATTCCCCACGTTCCATTATTCAATGCCAAACTTCGTAAATATGGTGCCAAGTATTTATACTCTCCTGTTCGAGGATGTGTCAACTTCTGAAACGTCTTATCTGCTCTAAGTCCATCACCTACTATGAGAAAGATTCTTTTCGCTGGTGGATCGTAAGTGGAAACGTGGTGGTCCATGCCATGCACTAAAGGCAGGACAAAATAAATGTCAAAAATAGACCATAGATAGAAAAAATGGAACAACAACCCAACTGACAATAGCAATTTTCTGTTCCTATCCATGATAATGTGAGTGAGACTCTGTTGTCTGCAGCGAATGAATGAATGGATGGATGTGAACAGAGTTATTCTACGAATTCTGCTATGTGACGTGTGCAAAAAAATAGCTCTCTTGAATAAAAACGCGTAAATTTTCAGAAAATTCATTGTGAGTTTTTGTGTCCCCCTACAATCACCACTAAGGTTGTTGTTCTACTAACAGGCTTTGTTGTGTTTTTTTTTTACACTCTATATATCTTTATCAAACCCAGTTGGGGTCGTGTTCTTTGATCTTCCTGATCCATTGACAGCCTTGTTGAAACAATGTCATAGTATGACTAAACACACGGAGAGCCTCTTGGTATTTAGTAATCACTTCCAAGTCTCGCTGCAAGCAGGTATTGTACACGCCTAGGTTGTGTGTATCCTGTAAATCATTCACTGTTTCAAAATAGGCAAAGTCTCTTTGAGTTCTTTCGATCTGATACTGAACTATAAGCTCCTTGTATTCAATAAACAACATTTGATAATTCTCCACTGATTCGACGAATCGCTTCCACTTTGTACGACTTATATTCGGACTAAGATCAAGAGGGGGAGGATTTGGCGGTGTAAAATTGTGAACTTCGGGGGACGCATGGAAATCCAATACACTAAGTCGTCGAGCTGATGATCTTTCGTCACTAGTGTGGAACCGGGCAGCTGAATGACCGCGAACTGTATTTTTATTCAATGGCGTTGCCAAAGTCTCAGCACTTGACGTACCGTCAGTGAACTGAGCCGATCGTGTTCTCCTCGATGTGGTGTTTGCTGAAATATTCTCCGAGTTTGTGTTTGGTTGCTTTCTCTTCAGACTTTCTGGGAGGCTATCCTCCAAATCTCGGAAATCAACCTCTTCGATGTCTCCTACATTGATATCCAAGTTGCCCATATCGAAAGCTGAGGAGTTGTGACTAGTACTGATTTTAAATCGTTTGTGCGGCGATGCCATTCGATGTCGCGTATACGTCGTCTGTGGTGGTGCTGGCTTGCCTGGTGAAATGGGTGAGCTCTTCTTGTCTGGTCTTGTTGGCAAGGTAGTACTACTCCTTGGTGGAGCTTTTGGTTTCACATTGAATGGAATGTATTCATCTAATTTTTCAGGGGCGTACTCAGCATCAGCTTTCTCGTCAGTGAAAGGATGAGTGCCATTCTGGGTATTAGTAGTATCACTTCTAGGTACTGCATTTGACGAACGGTTCAGTTTCATGCCAGGCGGTGTCTCCTTGATTATAGTAATTTCGTCATCATCATCATCATCATCATCATCCAGATGATACGATCCATCCGATATTATTATGGGTTCAATATCGGGTATGTCATTGTTTGATGTAAATGGGTTGATTTGTGCTTTTTTAAACTTAGCCCTCTTCTCCCCACTTGAATCACCATTTTTGCGACGTTTGCTTGTGGGCATATACTGTTCCTCTGTTGCATTTGAGTCATTAGGTTGGTTTTTTTTTGATTGATAAAACTTGTCCTCCTCGCTGGGATTCAATTGGGATTTCAAAAATTGGTTGGCAGTTTCTGCAGCATCAATCATATCTCGTCGCCTTTGTTTTGCTTCTTGATATTCTTTGTTTTCTTGCTGGCTTTTTGAATGCAGTGGTTGGTGGTCGTATGGATTATAATCTTCATTAGGGTCATCAAGGGGGGGTTCAGAAGCTCCATTTGTACTTTGATTTTGGCCAGCGGTCTTTCCCGTGTATGCGGTGTCAGCTTCTTGCGCTTCTCGTTGCTTCCTTTGTTTCCTTTGCTTCCTTTGCTCTTCGGCCTCTCGCTGTTTTGATTCCTTCATCTTTTTTATTTCAGCCTCCATTCTTTTCCTTTCTTCTTCCTTTCTCTCAATCTCCTTTCTTCTAGCTTCAGCTCGTCGCAACTCCTCCTTTCGTTTAGCTTCTGCCTCTGCCTTCAACATCTCTACCAATCGCTCTCTACTCCTTTTCGCCCGTTCAGCAGCAGCAGCAGCTTGCCTTCGTTGCTCTTCTTGTGACTTGTGGAATGCTTGAAAGTATGCTTGTTCGGTTGAATGTGTACCAGACTTACCCTCACTACCACCACTATTTCTTGCATTGGATGCAGTATGCCCACTATGTGAAAACCTACTGTAGTACTGTCTACTAGAGAACGTTTGCCCTGGACCTGATGTTGAGAAATGTGCGTAAGTTGTATACGAAGGTTGAAAAGTTGGTGGTGTATTGGGCGCGCTAGTAGGTACTTGGGGACCTGTAGTGTTATTATATTTTTCATAATGGTTTCGTATCACCTCAAAGGCGGCATTGATCTCCTTAAATTTTTCATGATGGGCTTTGTCAGGTGTCTTATCTGGGTGGTATTTCAACGAGAGCTTTCTGTAAGCTCGCTTTATATCAGCAAAGGAAGTTGTGGGAGTCACTCCAAGAGACTGGAAATGATTGATAGTTGGAAATGACATGTTGCCTGCACATTGATTGTATCAAGCGTGTGCAACTGGGGGAAATCGACCCTTTGAATATAGTTAAGATGTGGTGATACCAAAGTGTGTTTTCTAGTCTATGCGCTAAAACATTGTTTCTCTGTTTTGTTTTTTTTGCACGAAAGTGATCTCCATATTTAAGTATGGAACCACAAGTGAAGAGGGAGCTAGAGCAAAGGTTACGGGTGTAATATTTAAGCACTAAAGGATACGAATAGGATCTTGTATCATTGGTATTAATCGCATTTAAAATTACATAAACAAATCCCTTTCCAGATCTATTATGATAGCTCATAATCGTCAATCTTGTTTCTATATTTAAGCAAATTTCTCTTAATCTTTGAACCATCTACCCAAGTCAAATAATCCTCGAGGTTTCTAGTTACAAGGTAAGCGGGATCAGTAATCACATTGGGGCCAACTCTAACATGACCTTGTTCAACAAACTTGACGGCATCTCCCAAAGTCTCCGCCATTTTCAACCTACACATAACAACTCCAATTCTTCTTCGACAAAGGGCACTAACGGTAACTTTGTTTTCTAAATCACTGATTTTGGATTTGGTGGCTAAAACCCCCATATTATATAGCTTTTCGAGTAACAATTGCTCGTGTTTTATACGAAACGGATCTGTTGGTTTGAGTAGTGATAGCTTGTGGGCGAGCTTCCTTATGTCACCGCATATCTTATTGTATTTATGGTAATCTTCTCTATTTTGAATATGGTATGTTCTCATCACCTGGGTATCTCGATGTCCTTGATCTTGCTTCCAGTCAAGGAAGTCGACTTTCTTTAAAAGCTTCTTTTCATGATGTTTTAATGCCCTGACCATGCTGGTTTACTAATACGTGGTTGACTGACTTTAAGTTGAGCGAGTTGGAGATCTTTTTGCACAAGAGATGAGCTTTGAATAACTCGAACTCAATTTTTCAAAAGGGCAGAAATGTAACGGTAGCGCAATCCACTCTGGAACAAATTTTCAGAAAATTTTCAGAACGAAGTTAAACGCTAAAAGCTTTGTGACTTTCAGTGCCAACTCAACCAAGTTTCCATAATGTATTCCATATGGCGTACGCTGACTCGCTACTTTTCAACATCCAGGCTCTGCCTATCAAACATTGGTAAAAAACCAATCAAAATTACCGATGGTGTTTCCTACTCAATCGAATCGATCCCCATAGAATTTTGCAAAACATTTACAAAGAGAAACAAACGATTTGTCTTGGATAGACAAATTGTAGTGAAAGGACCACTTGGTGCAATTAGAACCGAATTGCCTAAATTCATACATATTCATACACCACCAGAGGGTGACAATCACCAAATCTCAGTCAAAGTGGAAAGACCACTCAACAAAACCCAAAGGTCTCTATGGGGTACGATACGTTCAGCTATACAAAATGCAATTATAGGGACAAGTGAAGGTCATTTATCAATCGTCAAATTTGTCGGTACTGGGTACAGAGCTATAATTGAAAAGAATGAAAAGGGAGAAGATGTGGTTGCATTGAAAATTGGGTTCCCATACACGCCGAAGTTGGTTGTTCCACCTGGATTGAAAGTGAGTAGTCCTAACCCAGCTAGGTTGGTTATTGAAGGATGCGATAAGCAGCAAGTTAAATTATTTGCTTCGTTGATTAGAGAGTACAAGAAGCCTGAACCTTATAAAGGTAAAGGTATCTTTGTTGACGGAGAGACCATTGTGCTTAAAGAAAGAAAGATCAAATAGATGGATGGCCTCATGGGCTTTTCTTGTTATGTAAATACTGTTTTATTTGCACGTTTTGTAAATACTAGTTACCTCGTAGTTTCTGCATCAGCACACTCTCAGTCAATCAATTTTTCACCAAATTTTTTTATTTTTTTTCATCAACCAAAAAAACACCATCAATATCATTTGCAATTAGCAGAAACACTCATAGCCAACTAAATCCATGTTTTGTATAAAACTGCTAAGTGCAACTTTGGCTCCTGTTTCCACTCAGTTTATACGAAACGCAGCACAACTAACATCCATCCATGCCATCACATCACTAAAAACTACTCCACCCACGAAGAACCATTCAGTTGAAGAAGGCAACAAGCGCAAACAATTACTAGAAAGACCGGGCTTATTTGGCATCAAACAGGGTATGATAACTTGGTTTACTTCAAAGGGAGAACAAATTCCAGCAACAGTTTTAGAGATTGATTCTGTTGAAGTTATTGGCCACAAGACTAAAGAAGAGTATGGCTATGATGCCAACATCATTGGCACAATAGACAAGTTGAAAAATTATCCACGATTACACGAATTGGAAATGTTTAACAAGGCAGGCACATCACCCAAATACAAGTTTGGAGAATTTAGAGTCCGTGATTCCACTAATTTGATTCCCTTAGGCACTGAACTCAAAGCTGATTATTTTGCCGTAGGACAGTTGGTTGACGTTAAAGGTGTTACCAAGGGTAAAGGTTTTGCTGGTGTTATGAAGCGTTGGAATTTCAAAGGTGGTAGAGCAACCCACGGTGTTTCCAAAGCCCATAGAACTCCAGGTGCAATGGGAGGTAATCAAAACCCCGGTAGGGTCTTGCCTGGTAAAAAGATGCCCGGTAGAATGGGATGTTCAAACATGACTGATTTCAATAAAGAAGTGTTGCATGTTGATGGCGAAGCAGGAATTTTGATCTTGAAAGGATGTATTCCAGGTCCAAATAAGGGTATTGTTAGAATCTCTGATGCCGTCAAGTTGTACGGCAAATCATTGAATCAACTTGCAAGAGAGTAGAGATAGAGAGGTGTGTACTTGTACATAAAAAAGAACGTCCTAAAACAGAGATAAATAGTGCAGTTTAACTAATCGACAACTTGACCTAACTTGACCCCCTCGTTCATAACTATTTCATCATCCACATCAATCAAACTCCATCTTGATCTTTTTAAAACAACAAATCACCCGACTTGAATTGTCCCAAAAAGTAGGAAATGAAATTTGATTGAGTACAACAACATAAAGATTGAAGCATCTTCAAAACTCAAAAGTTGAAAAAGGTTTCCAAAAATTAAAACAATTAAAACACCATTTGACTTAAAACGGAAGACAATTCCCGGATGGTTCTGGGAAAAGACAAGAACCATGTTCGTTGATGAAATTGATCTTCTGGTGTGAAGAAAGAAGAAGAAGAAGAAGAAGAAGAAGAAGAAGAAGAAGAAGAAGAAGAAGAAGAAGTAAAAGAAACGAGAAAATCTTTTTTTTTCTGTTCTTCAAAAGAGTTCGAGAGTTCACTCTTTGTTGATAATTGAAAATTGTAAATTGATAGTGCACGTGATCCAAAGAGAAATCCTAGGCAAATTGCATCCACACCTTCATTCATACCACCACTCCATCCATTGAATCGAAATATGAACCTTTTATATATTCAAATAGACATTATACATAGAGCTATTACCACCTAGCTACTAAGAAAGAAAAAAAAAAAAGAAGATACAAATTTTAAAACAACTACTTCTACTAACCCCCTTCCCACATCCCAGCTAAGCTGCCCCTCTAATCATCATCCAATTCAGAGGGCCTAATCAATCCACCAACTTGTAAATCCTTTTCACGTTGCTTTCGATCAATTTCAATCTTCTCCAACTCCTTATCCTCAGCAAACAAATAATCAGTAGGATCACCACCAAATTGTTTCAACTGAACGAGGAAATCTCTCAATGTTGCTTTAAATTTGAACAAATCATCATAAACTGAAGTAATAACTTTCAAGAAATTGGTCAATTGTTCTGGTTGTAAGTTATCAAATGCCGATGAAAGCAACTGTGAAAGGTATTGTTTCAAGTAATCGGAATTTGATGTTCCTTCTGGTGCTTGTGAAGATGTGTAAAGTGGATACTTGATAACATTATCCTCAACTAAATGGATCAATTGAGCCAATAATTGCGCTTGATATCTAAATCCGGCTTTATGATCGGGTTGCGTGAATACGTACAAAGTATCAGACAAGATTTGGAAATAGAAATTTTCATAAAATGCCTTGGTGAAGGGAGTATCACCCAAGTGTTCGACATTTTCAATCAAGTTCAACGTCAATGATAATCCATTATCTTCAACATCTCTATTATTATGCTTGAATGCCCAAAGTGCAGCATTAATTAATGATTGGAACGCTTCGCCTGATAATTGCAACAACCCTTGGAATGATTTGGCATTGATTTCTTTTAAAAGTTTGTAAAATTCAACACGATGTTCAGGGTATTCAACAAAATCATTCTTGATCATGTCCAAAGTACACTCAAATACATTTTGCAAAATTAAAACCACACCATCGGGTATCAATGGCCCCACCTTTGCCACCAATGCAGTCATACATCTCAAAACCTCTGCATCTCTAGCATCAGGTACATTGGAGCTATAGTCTTCTAACACGGCACCAAATAATGAGGAAGTCAAATCTCTAACAATTTCCTCCAAGTTTTCCGCTTGGTTTATATACGTTTCAATCATTTTCAAAATCTCCTTTTTAATGGTTCGCAAACCTCTAACTTTGGGGGTCTTGGTAGCAATGATGCCATCCTTTGCAACTGCATCGGAAATCATTGATGAAACGGCCTTATACAATGACAACATGTCCACATACAAGCCTCCCAATTGTGGGTAAAACCCGGGACCTAGAGCTTTACAAACAGCAACATTGGTTTTAATGATATTGGCAATGATCTTCACAGTTTCAGTATTGGTCAATAATGTAGGATCTTGACCCGCTTGTTGTATTATTGAAGTCCAGGCCATATTTGGTAATGCCATTAATTCACTCAACAATTTGTTTCTAGCTTCTTTGTTGTTTTGAGCGCTGACTATTATACCACACGCTTCGTAAAAAGTGTGCACCTGCTGTGGTTGCAAATCTTCGGTGATTGATTGAATATCCCTGATGATTTCATTAATGAATGGTTCACGTTCATTTTGCTGTACAACAACAAAATGACGTTTACATTTGGTGGTGATTTTGATAAATGTATCACAAGCCATATCTTGAACACCTTCATGAGTTTCATGCATAAACTCAAAAAGTTTATTAACCACTGTTTTCAAAAACTTCCAATGAGCTTTCAAGAATCGAGGATATTGACCAACAATGTACATGATATTGGAAGCGACAACTGCCTTGTTATCTTTACCTCTCTTCATCTCCGTCAATGATAGCAAATCCTTGATTACATTGACCAAAAACCTCTTTTCCATATCTTCATTCATGGCACCAGAAATGGATCCAATTGCCCAACACAAGGTATTTATATTTTGCCATGACCATTCACTTTCATCAAGTTGTCTTGAAAGTTTTTCAATCATAATTTGTTCAGTGTCGATAACATTCAAATGAGTCAAGTAAACCAAAACTTCTCTCATTGATTTATATAATTGAATGGTGTCACTTTCCTTGACAAATTCACGAACAATTTCACCTTCATCATTCTCTACAACCAAAACTTCTTCAGGTCTAGCCATATTCTCAATTATAACTAATCTCAACCTCGACAAGATATCAGCATATTGATGTTGTCTTAATGGGAATTTGGCCAATTCTGCGGGATCAGGAGCACCACCAGATGAACCAGCTTTTATGGTGCTGCCATAAGTCAATTGCATCATCGGACTCAACTCATTATTGGGTAAATTTCTAGTTTCAACAAATAGTTGATGGACAAAAATTTGCCAAAAATCTAAACAAGTTTTGAATAATTCACGTTCTTCAATTCTTGACAATTGTAACAAGTAAATCAACGCATTTTGAAGTAAATCTTTAGCTTCTTGATGTTGTTCCAATACCGATAAATGGTTTCCCAAGTACGAACACAAAAACATGGCCATATCTTGTAAAAATGATTGATCGGCTGTAGAGGCAACTTTATAACTTTCCTTCAAGTTTGTAGTAATGGGGACAATATTGTAAAATTGTTCCATTGTGTTTTTGAAAAATAACAATGTTTTGGCATTTTCTTCTGGCAAGGTGCTAATTTCTGTCAAGCATTTCAAAGCAATTGCTCTAGTATCAACTGGAGCTAAAAACTTGGTTGACAAGATATCCAATAAATTAGTTTGGTAAATGTAATTTGAAGGAATCCATTGAATATATCTCAATAATACATTCAATGTGGCGATAACCAATGATGATTTGGTGGTTTTATCCAATACTTCGTAGCACAATTTGAAAATTTTTTCAAATTCATTCTTCATACTAATTCTCAATTGCTGTGCTTTAGCTTGAGTCAATTGATCTTGACTGTAGTCAAATACTTCTTCACTGAGCAATTTGAGTACAATCATATTGTTTTCACATACATTGTATGAAGATCTTGAACTAGCAACGACTTCCGGAATAAATTCTGGCCAATTGTGAGGCCATTCTTGTTTCAAAATCGACACCAAGGTCAAATCAATCTTATTGATTAAAGCACGTTGAGTTTCAAATTCAGTTTCATCATTACATAACGAGATAATCATATTAACAATGAAATTTCTAATACCAATTCTTTCTTCCTCAGGAATCATTTTCCATCTATATTGAATCAATTTGTTTAAACATGACAAGGCAATGTATTTAGATTGCGGGTTTGTAGAATTGGACAAAATATTATCAACAAATTTCCATGATTCGGGATGTTCTTGAAATCGATTCAATACTGATTGTGCTTGTTTCTGATTTTCACCAGAACCTTTGTAAAAAGCATCAACAGTTTGATCAAACAATGCAATGTCTAGATCAGTTGAAAAGTCCAATATTGATTCCATTTTTTTTTGGGGAGGGGTAGATGTGTGATGACTACTCTTTAGTGGGTGGGTGTGGTTGTTTTAAATGTTCCAAATTCAGTGAGATTTGATACGTTTTGAATAACTCTGAATCAATCTGTTGAGTCAATGGATTGGTATATTGATTAGTTGTGGTTGTCGCTGTGCTTGACGTGTTGATAAGAGATATATATGTGTGTATGTGTGTATGTGTGTGTGTGTATATATATATATGAATGTAATGTGGTGATGGGAATGTTGGAATTCTGATTGGTATTGGTTCTTAAGGTGTAGAAGATTTTTTTTTTTCTGCTTCTGTCTTTTGTCATTGTCTCTTCTGCGTCTCTTTCTTTTGCCACTTTGTTTTTATAGTTCAAAGACGCAAGCAATATACAACAAACACTTTACAAATATAGTATAGCATAGCTTACTATAAACACTACAAGTTAGTGTTATTAAGCTAAGGGATATATAGATATATATTTAAGAAGGAATGTATCTATATATATATATATATATATAGCAAATGGAGATAATCAAGATTAGCTTTTCATTTGTGTCGTGTCGCACTTCAGTTGCGACAAGAACACAACAACAAAACACACCAAACACTATTGAGAAAGAGGAACCAGAGGAAGAACATATACTAAATTGTAGTTTACAAAAGTGAATGGTAGGATCTACAGTTGATGGCATATAATGTAATATGATTTTACATCTACTTTAATCCAAATTGTGTATACTCCAAATACTTTCAACTTTGTTCATTTTATAGTTTTACTCCTCTTATACATTTTGTTTTAAAAACTGTAGTTAGTACCCAGAACACCTTCATTCGCCCCCCCCCTTCCGTTCAACGAACAATTCGTTTCAAGTATGGAGTAAATGTATTTCTTCCCTCCTTAAAACTACTTCTTGTACTCTTTATCAATTGTTTTGTTTTGTTTATATACTATAGATCCCTTGTCTTTCTACTCTGAGTATTTAAAATTGATGTTTTCTTTCAGTTTTGCAACCAAATTGGGGGGGATTACAACAACCGGAAAACAAGTTGGATACCTTCCCAATATATGATTGAAATCACCTTGCAATCAACTGTAGACTGGTTATCCTGCTGGTTTATAAAGGCTGATTGTACCACAACCGATACGAGACAACTCCAACAAGATTTAACTGAGTTTCTCGGTCACATTGATGCCAATCAGTTCACATTTGTAATCCTACACCAATCAGATTGGTACATATACAACTTCTTCCAAATGATGCTATTGAAAACAAACAAGAGTATAATTGTCAACTACTTGGGTAAAAATTCACTGCCGCAACAACACTTACAAAGCATATCTGCATTGGTTAAACAAGTTGATGCAATGGATTTGAAAATTGGGTTTGATTTATCCATGGAGCAATTGGCCTTTCTCATGTTGAATATACCGGGTTTTATTAATCATTTGACACGTGGTGGGTCGATTGAAGACATTGATGTTGATGTTGTATTTCAAGAGTTTGTACAAAAGTACGCCTCCATCAAGCTGATTGTCACTTCAAATGAGTTTACAATAGAGTAGAAGAAGGAGGAATTTTACACCCTACAGTTGGATATATACTAAATCATCGTTTTTATAAAAGCATATTGTAGATTATACTTTCAAAAGAGTGTTGTGTCCTCTTACTTGCTGGCAAATGCAACACCCTTTTCAATATTTTTAGATAACTGTTCAATAGCAACTTCCAATAACTTCTTTTCATCATCATTAACCTTATTCAAGATATCATATTGTACTTCTTCAATACCATTCTTGCCCAATTTAACTGGCAATGAAAAGAAATCCAAATCCTTAACCAATTTTCTGGCTTCAGAAGCACCTTTAATCTTTGAATCCAAGTTCAAAAATGTACATTCAACAATACCATTTTCGCCTCTAACTGCCTTCAAAATAGATTCAGCCAATCTGTAACCAGCGTAGGCCATTGACAAAGTAGCTGATCCAGCACCATTCTTGGCTTGAACAACTTCATCACCTCCAAATTGAACTCTGTGAATCAAAGCCTTCTTTTGTTCTTCATTCAATTCATCATAATACTTTTTGGTAGAGCCAATTGAGTACAAGGGAACAATGGTTTCACCCGAATGACCACCAACAACATTAACGTTGAAATCAGTTGGCTTGGTATCCTTTGGATACAATTGAGCAATAAAAGTATTGGCTCTAACAATATCCAAAGTAGTAACACCAAATAATCTAGCTGGATCGTAAACACCCTTTTTCTTCAAAGTTTCTGCAAAAATTGGCACAGTTGAATTGACTGGATTAGAAATAACCAAAACAAATGCCTTGGGACTATTTTCAGCAATACCTTCAGCCAAACCTTGACAAATAGATGCATTGATATTGAACAAGTCATCTCTAGTCATACCCGGTTTTCTTGGAACACCAGCTGGAATAATAACAAGATCAGCCCCCTTTAACGCATTAGCCAAAGCAGTCTTGTCTTCCTTTGAAGATGGTAAAAATGATTCAGTAGTGGAGTTGGAGTTGATGTGTCCTAAATCCGCACCAACACCAGGGACATTGACAACATCAAATAATGCCAATTCATCAACATTGGGGTTCAATTTGGTTAATAAAGATAATGGTTGACCAATACCACCAGCGGCACCTAAAACTGCGACTTTAACCATTGTGTTTTATAATGTAGTAGTATGTAAGTTGTTGTTGTAGTTGTTGTGAATATGAAATACCTGTATTTCAATTGACTCTGATTCTAATGAAAATAGTTTTCAATTTTTTTTTTTCCAAAGGAGGTGGAATAATTTGTTGAAGTTATGTTTATATTTATATACAAATACATAAATATTTTGACGCCCAATGGAAACGTTTTATATTGTGTGTGTGAGCATGTATGTATGTATGTATGTATGTATGTATGTGTTAGTGTGTGTTTGTGGTGTGTTTTTACCCCATACCGTATTACATAATACATCCACCACTTGCTTAGTTAATTAGTACGTTATATGTTACGATTAACTTACGTAAAGTGTCTGCTGTGAAATATTTTTCAACATTCCGCATTTCGCCGTAAACCAATAGATCACTCCAACTTTCTCCGGGGGACGAAGTAAAACAAGGTAGAAATTACACATGCGATTTTGACCGAGGAAGTTAAAAGGGGGTCCTTTTATAAAAACTATTTTAGCTTGAGTCCAATCGTTTAAACCACAGATTGTTAAACCGTTGGATTTAAGCATCATTCTTACGCAGTTGAATACCCAAATGAAGGATAGAGGGAGCTTAAAATGTTATTGAGTTTCCAAATCTCCACATTGAAGATTATCCAGAATCAAAACAAAGCTCTCAAAACTGTGATCTGACGCACAAATAGTTGAGTAGAGTACCAAAAACTGACGATCTGATTCAGTGGAAAAGGCTGGTGGGTAATCTGACTTAATAGAATCCTGAAAAAAATAGGAGACACACTTTTAGTAGAAGTCACGTGCAATAACACTCAACAAACTGAAATTCTCTTGGACGTACAATTGCACCCCAATAATCTATTTTGCATATACAAACTTTTATCCAATTTTCGAACGGTATGCTGGAAGAAAAGGTCCTTTCATCTTGTTGTACCATTAAGGTTACTTGTTCTTAGATGTAACATTCATATGGTGTACACATATTTATATATGTATACATGTATATATATATATATATATATATATAATACGTCATAAAAGCGTTTTTTTTACTTATAAGTCGTGTACATCAACACAATTACAAGGGAATGTATTTTATTTTATTAATATAAGTTATATGCAGTAGTACACACACATAATTCAAGTTCTTCCGTAATCTTCGGTGCAACACCATTTTCTTGATTTAGTGTGAGAGTGACTATTTTTAATCTTCATTGCATAAATAGTCTCTCATCAACGAAACAACACACATCCGACACCCCACCCACAAACAAACACACCCACACACACACTTATATATCGTATTTCATCTCATTTGCTCATTTAACTCTCATCACAACTCAACTCCCAACATCTTCAATTTGCATTTGAACTACTTAATTCAAAAACAAAAGTATTCTTTACAACTACTCTTTTTTTATTTTATTTATTGCAACACATACACCCACTACTTCCAACTATGCTGTCTCAACTGAGTACTACCGATCAGATATCTCATACTAGACACCATAGAAGACAATCTTCTATGTCAAGTGACGAAGATCCTTTTGCTTTAGCTGAAAAATATTATGGTGACAATAGGAAAAAGAATTTTGGTAAAAACTCCCCACTAAATAGGGTTCGGACTTTTAGTACCTTTGAATCAACATCAACAAAGCAACAGTTTCTAAAGGAGTTGAATGAACCACATCCCATTACTGACTCCATTAAGGAAGGATCCGAGCCTCCAAGTTCAGGTGAGTCAAAATCACCATCTCCACTGCTGCAAGTAGCAGGAGGAGATAATGGAGGAGGAATTGCATTTTGCAACACTCCAGGTTCGGGTGCCAAAGTAAATTTCAACCTCCATATGAATCATGATACTGATGCTGACGAAGACGAAGAATACGACAAGGAAGAGACCCTTGATAAGAAGAAATTTCCCAAGTTAAGTCGCGAGGTGTCACCAGACTCTGTCACACCCGATGATATTGATATCGATGGAGCTCAAGAAAAAAGGTTTATTAGACAAGCAACTGAACTGGCCATGAAAAAGAAACCTTCCATTGTACCTCTTTATCAACACGAAGACAACTCACAATCATTGGCACCGCCACCTCAAAACACCCTTCATTTCAGAAGAGCATCGTTGGATGACTCCATTCTTCGTCCGAAAAAGTACTACATTAGTGATGTCCAAGAAACTTTAAAGGAGTTGTTGGAAAATGAAGATACTGATAACAATTGCCAAATTACAATCGAAGATACTGGTCCCAAAGTGTTGAGATTGGGGACAGCGAACTCCAATGGATTCAAACTGTCATCAGTTAGAGGCACTTACATGTTGAGTAACTTGTTGCAAGAATTGACCATTGCTAGTAGATTTGGTAGACACCAAATTGTTTTGGACGAAGCAAGATTGAACGAGAACCCCGTCAATAGAATGAAACGATTGATTTCAACTTCGTTTTGGAAGAATTTAACTAGACGTATCACAAGGGAAAACATTGTTGAAATGTCCAGAGATACAAAGATTAAGGAATCTTATGTTGATGAAGATGGCAAATTGCATGAAGGCAAAGAAAGTTATAGAATCTATGTTCCCCACAACCGCAAGGATCAATATGATTTCCTTATGAAGATCAAAAATAGCTCAAAGGATATTCCCTTGGATGTTCAATACTTGCCAGAAAAGATTGATGCTGACTATATAAAATCAATCAACAAGAAACCAGGTTTGTTGGCCATTGCATCGCGTCCTGATCCGAATGATCCAAATAATTTGACTGGGTGGCCATACGTTGTACCAGGTGGTAGATTCAACGAATTGTATGGTTGGGATTCATACATGGAAACTCTTGGTTTATTAACTGATGTTCATCCTGGCCAAAACCTTGATCATTTGGAACTTGCTAGAGGAATGGTTGAAAATTTCATATTTGAGATTGAATATTATGGGAAAATCCTAAACGCAAATAGATCGTATTATTTGGGTCGTTCGCAACCACCATTTTTAACCGATATGGCGTTGAGGGTATTTAACAAGATCGTGGAAACCGATCCTGGTGATGTCAATGAAGCGGTTGATTTTTTGCGTCGTTCAGCATTGGCTGCTATCAAGGAGTACGAAACCGTTTGGTGTTGTTCTCCAAGATTGGATGAACGTACAGGACTATCATGTTATCACCCAGAGGGTAAAGGTATTCCACCTGAAACCGAAGCTTCTCATTTCAATGCTATATTGAAAGATTATGTTGAGAAATATGGCATTAGTCAAGCAGAGTTTATTGAAAAATACAACAATGAAGAGATTAAAGAACCCAAATTGGATGAGTATTTCTTGCACGATAGAGCAGTTAGAGAATCTGGTCATGATACTTCATACAGATTAGAAGGTAAGTGTGCATACTTGGCCACAGTGGATTTGAATTCACTTTTGTACAAGTATGAAAACGATCTTGCATTTATTATTTCAAATTGCTTTAATGATCGATTGGAAGGTAAAGATGGTAAAGTCCATTCATCGGAAATTTGGATTGAGAGGGCCAAACAACGGAAAATAAATGTCGACAAGTATCTTTGGAATGAAAAAGATTGCATCTATTACGATTATAACGTGCATGAACACAAACAAGAAGATTATGAATCAGCAACATGTTTCTGGCCTTTATATTCTAAATTAGCTTCAAAAGAACAAGCTGCGAAATTAGTTGATGTTTCAATCCCCAAATTTGAAGAACACGGAGGTTTAGTTGCCGGTACGTTGAAATCGAGAGGTGAAGTTGGATTGAGTAGGCCCTCACGTCAATGGGATTATCCATTTGGCTGGGCTCCACAACAAATTTTGGCTTGGATTGGGTTGGTGAATTATGGATTTGATGGTATTGCCAGAAGATTAGCTTATAGATGGCTTTACATGATGACAAAGTCATTTGTTGATTACAATGGAGTTGTTGTTGAAAAATACAATGTCACGAAAGGTGCAGTTCCCATCAGAGTGGATGCCGAGTATGGTAACCAAGGTTTAGATTTTAAAGGTGTTGCTACTGAAGGTTTTGGATGGGTTAATGCATCCTACTTGTTTGGATTAACGTTTTTGGATCTTTATGCACAAAGAGCCTTGGGTACATTGACTCCACCCGATGTGTTTTTGAGAAACATGCATCCATCTCAAAGGAAAGGATATCAATGAGCCGGTGCTAGTTTTGTTGGTGGTGTCAACATGAAGTAGCAGTAGCACATAGGTTGTGTGTGGCTATTACGGCAGCTGTTGCTGGGCATTGAAAATCTTCTTCAGCATTATAGTAAAGGATATGGTTGGTATACAGTGGCCTTTTTTCTATCCTATAGTTTCTTCTTTTTCGTACTTATTTAATTCTACAACTTTTGCTTTTTGCATTGATGAATGTCTTATATGTAGATGTGTTGTGCTTATGGGCAATTTGCTTACCAGATGTTTAGTTGATGTTATTTACACATCAATTGGGTACATTGTATTTGTTATAAACACAAATGTCAAAAACAACAAAAACATCCGAGTGAAATAAAACAGAGAAGAAAAAAAAAAAATTCTCTTCTGTTTTTTTTTTTTTTTTAGCAACCAGAGAGACAAAGGAACAGATTCCATGAGATAGACCACATCTGTGTACTTTATTATTCAACTTTTGCATACTCTACTAGCACCACCACCACACTCATTAGTAAAAGCATCCTCCATTCACATGCTAAGAAACATAGTCAAGAGTCGAAGGCTCCAGTATTCCTTCCACCCACGAGCTTCTTACTCCACCGGTACTAATTCATTCAAGACAGCTGTTGAAACTGCTGAAAAATTGGTGTCACCACCAGCTCAAACTAAATTTCAAGATCCATTTTCCATCGTCAGTCATGAAATGTCCAATTTAGCCAAATCCATTGCTAGTTTAATTGGTTCTGGCCACCCAACATTGAATAGAATAAGTTCGTATTATTTCGAAGCTGAAGGTAAAAATGTTCGACCTTTAATTGTGCTAATCTTGAGTAAAGCATTACTGAAGATTCCTATACTGCAACGTCAAAGAATCAAGATTGATGAGTATGATGTTACTGAACAAGAACACATTAAAGGTACACCACAACCGGGTCAGGAATCAATTGCTGGGTATAGTGTTGATGATAGTTTAAGTCCATTGAATATCTTGCATGGAATAAATCCCAAGATTATATTGGACCCTTTGAGTAAACCAATGGATAGACTACCTGAAATGGATAAACAAAATGGCATATTGCCCAAACAAAGAAGATTGGCAGAAATTGTCGAAATGATCCACACTGCTAGTTTATTACACGATGATGTTATTGATTTATCGGATGCAAGAAGAGGTAGACCTAGTGGTAATATTGCATTCACCAACAAGATGGCTGTCTTGGGTGGTGATTTCCTCTTGGGTAGAGCTTCTGTTGCCATCGCTAGGTTGAGAAACCCTGAAGTTATTGAATTATTGAGTACAACAATTGCCAATTTGGTTGAAGGAGAATTTATGCAATTGAAAAACACCGTATTGAGTAATAGTGGGGAAGAAATTATAGATAATGATGGGGATGAGAAAAGAGTACCACAACCAACTGGCAAAGTACCCACTGAAAAGCATCAATATTCAGTCAATGAAGAAGATATCGTTGACCATGATACCAATGTTCAAGCCGCATTTGAATACTATTTGCACAAGACTTATTTGAAAACCGCGTCGTTGATGTCTAAATCATGCCGTGCCGCAGCCGTGCTTAGTGGTGCTGAAGATGATGTTATTGAAAATTGTTACCAATTTGGTCGTAATTTGGGCTTGTGTTTCCAAATCGTTGATGATATGTTGGACTACACAAGTTCCGATAAGGCGTTTGGTAAACCAAGTCAAGCTGATTTGAAATTGGGATTGGCTACAGCACCAGTATTGTTTGCTTGGAAACAAGAACCTAAATTGGGGGAATTGATTGCAAGAAAGTTTAATGAACCTGGTGATGTTGAAATTGCACGTCGAGCTGTTGAAAAATACCAAGGTGTTGAACAAACTAGACAAATGGCGGAAAAGTATTGTATGGATGCATTGGCTAATTTACGTATATTACCTGAATCTGATGCCAGAAGTGCATTGGAATTGTTGACAAATTCGGTATTGACTAGATCCAACTAGAGAGATGTAATCTTGTATATGTATATAAAGAAGAAGTTGATAGAGTTAAAATGTGCCAGTAGTCACATCAGAGTGGTTACGTTGTGCTGTGTTGTGTTGTGTTGGTTGGTTGTCCTCTTGTGACAATTGTTTCTGTGTAGGAATAGAAAAAACCCAAAAGTGCAACTAAAGAAGGAAAGAAAATTTTTGATTTCAACAGAAATCGTTTCAGTTTGATATACCACATTCACATCAATTAAAGTTTACGATATCTACAATGTCAGCTGAAGGAACGAAACCAAGTGTTGAGGAATCATCATCATCATCAATTCCAAAACCGCCAACTTCAAATGTATTTTCTATGTTTGGAGCCAAGAAGGAAAAGAAGGAAGAGCCACAACAAGAAGCGGCAACTGACTCCAAAAAGGAAGAATCAAAATCAGAGGAGAACAAGAAAGAAGCAAGCGCCACTACTACTGCTGCTACTGCTACTGCTGATGACGATGAAGCAGCTGCTGAAGAAGAAGAAGCTGATGTTGAGTTTACTCCCGTGATCCACTTGGACAAGAAAGTTGAAGTCAAGACCAACGAAGAAGACGAAGATGTAGTATACAAAGTGCGTGCCAAGCTTTTCCGTTTCCACGCTGACACCAAGGAATGGAAAGAAAGAGGAACTGGTGATGTGAAATTTCTCAAGCACAAGACAACGGGCAAAACTCGTATTGTTATGAGAAGAGACAAGACTTTGAAAATTTGTGCCAATCACTTGATTCAACCAGATTATGAGTTGAAACCAAATATCGGATCCGATAGATCTTGGGTCTATACTGTTACTGCTGATGTTTCTGAAGGTGAACCCGAGGCACAAACTCTAGCTATTAGATTTGGTAATAAGGAAAATGCTGATTTATTCAAGGAACATTTTGAAAAAGCTCAAGCCGAGAATAAAGAAGCTAAGAACTAAGGAGTGGAATGGGGTATAGCGGAGTGTATATGTGTAAAGTAGATAAGTTGCATATAGTTTTGACTTGGTCAGTAAAGTACATGTAATTATCAAGGTGTAGGAAGGTTTTGTAGATGTAAACTGTTGTTCACGACATTGTGCTCTTCCTCTATTGTTTTCCTGCCGGAACCGCCAGTCGAACATAGAACAACACATCTTACTCAAAAGGATATCAGTTACTATAGTTACATACAAAGTGGTCCACGTGCGCCAAAGAAAAATTTATTTTCATCTTGACACAAAAGAAAGATTTTATCAAAAGCATAAACCCAAGGAATTGTTTGACCAAAAGTTTCAATCTTTTATATGATCTAACTGCTTTTCTTTCCCAAATCAACCTTTCGTACAATTTTGGGCACCTCACTGGATCAACCAGCTGAAAGAGACCTTTTGTTTTTTTTTGATCTTGCATCGACTACTCCTCAGAACAGATGAAGTTTGGTAAATATCTCGCGTCAAGACAATTGGAATTGCCCGAATATTCAGGTCATTTCATTGACTACAAGGCTTTAAAGAAGTTGATTAAGCAACTAGCTATACCAACGAACAAAACAAATGGAAATACGGTCAGTTCAGTGATTGCAGGTAACAGTAATCTGTCGATATCGGAAATCCAACAATCTCTAAAGGAAAACAAGGCCACGTTTTTCTTTAGAGTTGAAAGAGAATTGGATAAGGTTAATTCATTTTACCTTGAAAAACAAGCCAACTTGGCCATTAATTTGAATCTACTTGTTTTGAAACGAGATGAACTCTTTACAAAATCTCATGCTTTTCTTCTTCAACATTCACATGATGGAACCACCGCCAATGTGGATTCAGCAGCATACTTGAATTTCAGAAACTCCATTTCATTTCTTAATTTGTATCAAAATTTCAAAAAAATTCATCAGGATCTTATTCGATTACAACAATTTATTGAATTGAATGAAACGGGGTTTTCTAAAGTGGTGAAAAAATGGGACAAGAGATCAAAATCTCATACAAAGGAGCTATTTATTAGTACTGCTGTTAGTGTACAGCCAGTGTTTCATAAAAATGAAATCAATGAATTGAGTGATTTGGTGACACTGTCATTGTTTGACATTGAGAGTATTATGGATGGAGATTATTCTTGCTTGGTTAATTACAATGCTCACAGTACTATCTCGTCATCGATTGAATCTGATTCGGTACAACGAGATATTGCTCCTCCTTCAGCATCAGGCTCAGCCTCTGATATAGTGTCAAACTCACCGGCATCACATAATAATCATGCTCCACCGTTCATTAGACAAACCTCGATTCTGATTTCACCCAATAGCAACACCGAGGTTGATGAATTATATTCTAGTTTTGTCAATGTTGCAACCATCAAGGATCCAGACTTGTCGTTACTTGCTCGATGGGTAGAGAAACTCAATGGATCGCCAAAACTAGCCAATGAACCCTTTGATGCCACTGTCAGATACAAGGCGTCTAAGATTTTTCTTTTATCAATCACAAACCTCAAAATATCCGATTCCTTTTTAGAATCCTTTTTGAAACTAATCAATTTCGATATTGATTTCACATTTGTTAATGATGATTTCAACAACAACAAGACTGTGTTTCATGAATGTTGTTCTATGCCACCTGCATCCACCCACAATGAAAGCCATCATGTTGTCATAAACAATGGCGTTAAAGTTATAAACTCAAATGATTCAATTAATCATTCTAGAGTGTTTATCGTGGAGTATATTATGAAGACGTATTCACCACAAGAAGTGAGCAATTTGCTCAAGAGACGCGATTTCAATGGACGTACTTGTCTACATTACGCGGCTCAAAATAATAGAAGTGACTTGTTGGATATCATTATTCCGGCATTCCCAACAACGCATATCGACGACCTTGATAACGATTCAATGTCGCCGTTATTGCTAGCAATTAAACATGGGCATTTAAACATCATCAAGAATTTGGTTCAATTTGGATCAAATCCATTTCCTAGAACCAATAAAGAAACACTTCAGTATTTGCCCATAAATTATGCGTGTAAATTCGGCGACTACAAAGTCTTGGAGTATTTGTTATCAAATGAAGAGTCATCTGATTTGGTGAAAGTTTTGGTGAATGAACAAGATGTTGAAGGATTACTTCCACTACACGTGGTTGCTCGTGAGGGTCATTACAAATTGATTACATTGTTGATCAAGTACGGAGCCGAGGTGAACAAGACTGATGGGTTCAACAAGTGGACACCGATATTTTATGCTGCCGCGGAAGGGCATGTCAAGACAACTCAAGAATTGGTCAAATTTGGCGCCAAGTTGGATATTTTGGATGAAGATGGATACAATGTGTTGTACTATTGTGTTGTAGAGGGGCACGTTGGCGTGATTAATGAATTGCTTAGTTATCATCAGGATATGAATACAGAATTGGATAATCACCTGAATGTTGAATCGGGCAAAATAATGTCGATCCAAGGTGATCCTATCCGAATGAGCGATGATAATGATGACTCAGAAGATAGTGGTCAATCGATTGATAAAAACAATGCCGATAGTATTCCTGATTTGCAATTGCCACCACCGATCCTACCATTGAGACGATATGGCCACAATTTCTTAGAACAAAAGGTTTTAATTGAATTGATTTTCCCTCATGATGATCAATCTTTTATAAATTTATTCAATTCAATCACTGATTTGAAACCAGGGAGAATTACATTAACGTCGAACATTTCCGATATTGTTCCGAGAAATATTTTGTTGCCTTTGGAAGATAAGAATCATCATGGTGGTGCAAACAATAACAATTGTGTTTTCCAAACTGATGTTGACTCATTGAATGAGTTTCGTATCGATTTTGAGATTTTCCCCAAATTTGGAACGCGATTAATTGCCAAGACTACCGCATTGTCGTTTTCGCATATTGATACTACATCGCCAGAGATTAGTTCGATTGAGTTGCCGTTGTTCGATTTAAGGTTGAGAAACATTGGTCAATTAAAATTCAACTATCAAATAATTTTCCCATTTTCAGGAACTGTGCTTGAAACTACTAAATTCGACACGTATTGGAAATCGTCAACAAGTATCATCAAGAACAAACAGACCTTGAAATTGAATGCCGCGGGTGGGTTATCGCCAAACAATTTTTTATCACCCAATGCCAATGCCGCTGTCAATGCCAGTGGGTTAAACCATGGTCCCAATGCGCGCCCAGTACAAGTGCAACAAGAATATCTATCTTCATCATCATCAATTGTCACCGCAACTTCATTATCAGGAGAATACTTACGAATCAGAGTATGTCTCTTGAACGATGGCACACCAGTTGTGTGTCCACATTGGTCGATTGCCATTACTGAAACTATTGATTTATACTTGCCCAATTTATCACTTGAACAACTTAGCTCCATAACCAATGATTTATTTGACTATTCTAAGGTCATTCATGATTTATCAAACATGACCGTGAAGGATATCGGATTAATCAAAAAATTGTTACGTATTATATATTTGCCGTTGGATATCGTTTTGGAAATTTTGTCTCCTGAAATTAATATCAATTTGGAGTTGATTTTCCCATCATTTTATGAATTGGAGGTGTTGCCATTTGTCGGCAACATTCAAAAAAATTTAAACAACTATATTGATTTCACATTGAATGATGTGTTTAACCACATCAAGCCATTCAAATCCAAGGAAAACCAACACAACCATAATAACCATCATCAATCATCAAGATCAATTATCCTCCTTTCTTCAAATTCATTGATTTGTAAAATTTTGAATTGGAAACAACCAAATTTCCCCGTGTTTTTAATCATGAATGGAATTACTTATAACAACAACTTTAAAAAATTTGAACAACGATCAACTAACGGATTATTGATTGACGAAGGGAAAGATCAACAAAATAAAGTTTCCAACAAGTACTCCACTACCACCTCCCCATCTTTATCATCATCCACTGAATTGAACAATTATCAAGAGTTGATCATCAGATCCATCAAAGAGGCAGTAAATTTTACCATGAACAACAACTTATTTGGTCTAATCACATCCATTCATTTGCTTGATCTTGTACCGAAACTAATCCCATTAATTCGTAGTAGAGGACTCATTTTGGTTGCATCTAGTGATACCAATGATCAAGATGATGCTGAAGAAGAAGTGTTGAAGCGCGAATTGGACTCGTATACAAAGACCGAAATTAATGGATTGAGATTTGATGATGTATTGAGTTTTAAGCAGGATATCACCATGTGAGAAAGAAAATTTGTATATGTTTACGAATATATAGACGTTTCTGCATTACTTATTAACAACTGGTATGTACATGATTATTACTATTACATTTATTTGGTAGATTTAATAAAAGAAAAAACATTAATTAACATGTGCTGTTGTCCTTTGGGTGTTATCTCCTTCGTCTTGGCGGAGGAGGAGGAGGTGGTGGGGCCTTCTTTTTCAAAGCCTTTTGCTTTATTGATGAATTCGACTCAAGTGAGCTTGATGAAGATGATGCAGTTCCATTTTGATACAATTGTCGACGTCGTTTTTCCGGTATAGGGATCTTGGGTAATGGTTTTGATGTGAGGTATTCATTAGGTAAATCTAAGATATTTGAGTCACGGTAATCGAAACCAGTACCAGAAACATTGTTGTTGTTGTTGTTGTTGTTGTTGTTGTTGTTGTTGTTATTCTTGTTTTTGATTGTGGCGGAGGTGGATAAACCATTCAAATCTAAGCCAGTTAGAGCAGATTTACCATTCTCACCCAATGTCAACTTTTTTGAAAAATCAGCGAGAAATACATTATTGTTATTCTCCATGAATATCGAAGGTGATGATGATGCTTGAGCCAAAGCTCCTGGATCTAGATCTCGTTTTGATTTTGATTTTTCACTATTTTGTCTCTCCAAAAAATTGTGTGCTGTTGTATGTTTATGATAATCGCTTCTACTCGATGATCGAACCGAAGCAATACGAGTAAATAGTCTTGATGATTCACGTTCAACTGTTTTTAAGTCTTCGGGAGATGATAACTCTGGAGACTCCTTTTCCCGTTGTGCTTCATTGACCTTAGTTTTGTGGTTCGACAATGACTTTTTAAGCCATTTGACATTCATGCACTTCATTGCTAAATCCAGAATGAACTTGCCTTCATTGGCATCGTCTTGTTTCTGACCTGAATTAACAACAACGTTACTCAATACATTGTAAAGTTCGTGACTCTTGTATCCGCCACATTCATTTAGTTCAGAAAACATGAGAATGGGGAACAATACTCTCAAATACGTCACAATCAAAATATTATCCTTGTGCTCTAAATTATCCAATTCTCTTAAAAAAATATCAAGCAAGATTTTCAAATCATTTCGATAAATTAATTTAGCTGTGAATGAAGTGGTGAACACGAGATATAAAAATTTTAAAATCAACAATATAATGATTTGTGACTCTTCACGATTCAAATGATATATGAGCAAATTGATAAATCCAACAATATTGTTAACGTTGCTTTTCGAATTATCATCATTATGGATCAATTCCTCAAAAACTTTGTTTGAGTGTTCATTTCGCGAATATGAACTCATTAAAAACTGCTCATTTATGAGTAGCAAGAGCTTTAGCTCTTCATAGGCAACCAATTTGGCTTCGTTGTGGAAATCGTCATCACTTTCCAAATCGTAATTGTTGAAACCCTCTGACGATAATAAATGTTTAATGATGGTGACAATCACCTCATTATTATTGAATGTCAAATCCATAAACTCTGTAGGTGACAATATCTCAACATAATAAAAGTATTCAAAAATGATATCACAGCCGAATTTTAAAATGACAAACGATGATTCTTCCTTAGCGACGGCTTTAATCTGAGTTGATATAAATTGTGACATGATGAATATAAAGCGACATTGTTCCAACGTCTTGAATAAGATATCACCGTTGACTAAATCCAATGAATTTGAAGTTGCTGAAGATGTGCTCAGTACATCACTTGATTCGTCAGCAAAATCTTGATCATTGGAAGTGTTTTTTAGCTTGAGTAAAAGTAGCAAAGTTATACACAAAAACTCCTTCAAGCACTCAGATTCATATGCCACTTGATCATTAACCTCCCACTCACTCTCGCTGTTTCCGTCATCAGTAAACTCCAATCTGTAGTTGGTAATTGTAGTGAAAGTCTCCAAAAATGCTAATATTTTCCCAATGCAAAATTTGAAATTCTTGACAAATAAATTCAGGGTTAAAAGTTTAAGCGCATATAGTGACAAGCTCTCATAAGTAGGTTTAGTGTCAGCATCATTATTGTACAAATTGTCAACGATGCACTTGATAAAGATGGAAAAGTTTTCATTGCATTCTTGAGAATCACTATTGATTAAAATTAAGGAGAGTTCTTCATCAAAATAATCACGCTCTTCATCTTCAGCAGGCAAAGTTGTAATAGACGCAAATGAGATGCTTGTCGATGCTCTAGATGGAGCTTGAAATGGTCTGGGGAAAGTTGTGTTGTTAGCATAATTACCGTCTCTTGTTGAATTTGATATTTGAGACATAATGTTATTATAGAGAAGCCATGAAAATACCTGCTGTTAAGTTCATGAAAGACAAAAGATGCTTTAGTTAGTTCAAAGATGTGACGTGAATGGGTGACCCTAGTATCTGTGAAAGCAGTAAGATGTAAATGTCAATGAAATGGATAGCCCTGTTTTAGACTGTTCTCTGATGATTCCTAAATTTAGAAAATTGGAGCCAAAAAGAAAAAATGAAGGTCGTGTGAAGATTCGAAAATGCAAGGCTAAACCTCTAGCGTTGGTTCCTTCGCAGGAGAAACTGGCGGTGAGTAGCTAGTTGCAATAGTGTTGTTTATAGACGTACAATAGTGGTATAAAGACTGAAGATGTAACGCCTTGATGACAAAGTTTGGGTATGGGTTAGCTGGAGGTGTAAAGGCCGCGTTAAGTGCGGCTTGTTCTCGATTGCTCACAAAGTTACACCCAGAGTATGACACCAAGTGGAAACCTCATATATATATCCAGCATTGCCTTCACCTATACATCATGCGAGCTACCCTTTGCAATTGAATAAGTTACTAATCATTGGGACAACCTGCTAGTATTCTTCCCCCTACGTTGTGTGCGATTCTCCAAAGCGCTATTTCAAAAGACAAAAAAGCGCGTTTTAGAAATGACAAATTATATGCAGGAGTGTCGTCTAGGTGTTCGTCACACCTTGTATATCTATACCAATGTGAGCCACAGTCTGTATAAGCCAACGTTCCTTCAACAGTGGTTAGCATGCTCTTAGCTGTAAGCTCATGTTCAGTGGAAGTACCGTGTTCGTAGGTGTCATTGGTGCAACTACTACTATTTGCTACAACTTTATTTATTGTTTTGTTTATGCTGTGCATATAGCGTGACAAATCAAAAAAAAAAATCAATCGTAAACAAGAACTAAATATCATAGAGTTTGACCGTCTTAGCTAGAGCATCAACAATAACAACTGCACACTCCTTTTCCGTCATAAGTTGACACATCATAGCACCACAAGAGTCAATGTCCATCTTTGAATTCGTCCAAGTTACTTGGCAAGTTATAGGAGATGGGTCCTTGGCCACAGGAAATGGATCAAACGGAAATAAAAATCCTGAACCAATACACTCAGTTGGACCGCAAAGAGTGTTTGCAGCACAGTTGGTCTTGACTTTGACATCTGGTATTCTATTGTTTCTACTATTTTGTATAATGAGATACCGATGGCCCCACATTTATGCTGTTCGGACGTTGCGACAACAGGCTAAAAATATATTGAAACCATTACCTAATAATCTTTTTGGCTGGATCAAAGTGGTTTATAATTTGAAAGACGAAGACGTATTGTCTTACTCAGGGTTGGACTGCTATGTCTATTTGTCATTCTTCAAAATGGGGATCAAAATCTTCTTTGTGTTGGCTATATTCTCCGTGGCCATCTTGAGTCCTATACGGTACTATTTCACAGGAAACTATGACAAGGAGGGTATAAGCCTGAAACCAAAGAATCCCGATTTTCATGATGATTTCCCCAGGTTCTTATGGGTATATCCAATTTTCACATATTTGTTTTCCGTTGTTGTTTTTTACTACTTGTATGAATATACCGATAAGGTATTGAAAACAAGACAAAAGTATCTAGCCTCACAGAACTCCATAACCGATAGAACGATCCGTTTGGACGGAATACCGAAGAGATTGCTCAGTAGAGAAAGGATTAAAAAATTCATTGAAGATTTGGGAATAGGAAGAGTTATGGATGTCAAGTTGATTTACGACTGGACCCCGCTTGAAACCAAATTTGATGAGAGACAGCAATTGTTGAGAAAATTAGAATATGCATATGCGTCTGAGTACAAAATGGATATCAATATTTACAACCAGCAACGCATTCCTGCGGTTAACCCTGAATGGAACGAACCTTTGGATAATGTCAAAGCTAGAGAACTGATTGACCAATTGTCAAGAGAACTTGTTGAACTCGATGAAAGTATAAGAGTTATCCAGAACAAATTTGATCCCGAATCCACCACTATTGACGCTAAACAACATCCTGAATTTAGGGTTGTACCATCAGCATTCATTACCATGGATTCAGTCGCATCTGCTCAAATGGCTGCTCAAGCTATTTTAGATCCTCGTGTTTACAAGTTGATTGTGAGTTTGGCTCCGGCACCACAAGACATCATTTGGGGAAGCTTCAAATTTCAATACAGTGAAAAACTAGTCAAGTCCTACATGATTACGTTTTTGATTGTCTTGAGTTATGGTTTCATTATTTTCTTAGTTGTTCCATTGACGTCATTGCTTGATTTGAAAACAATCACCAAATTCTGGCCAGCTGTGGGTCATTTCATTGGCAAATCCAAATGGTTGACAACTTTTGTCACTGGTATTCTTCCACCATTGTTGTTTACCTTGTTAAACATTCTGTTTCCCTACTTTTACCGGTACTTGTCTCGATTTCAAGGATACTCATCCAATAGTGAACTCGAGTTGTCAACATTATCGAAAAACTTTTTCTTCATCTTTTTTAACTTGTTTTTGATTTATGTTGCCGCTGGTACGTTTTGGGACTACATGTCTTACATAAGTGACACCACCAAAATTGCCACTCAACTCGCCACATCTTTGAGACGAATGTCATTGTTTTACGTTGACTTGATTTTGTTACAAGGATTGACCATGTTTCCAGTAAAGTTATTGCAAGTGGGGGACTTATTCTTGTTGAACGTTATCGGGAAACTCTTCTTTTTAAAATCATTCATTTTGAAAACGGCTAGAGATTACAGGTCCTACTACTACACCCCGCAAATACTAGATTTTGGAATAAATCTTCCTCAACATATCATGATATTCATGATCATTTTGATCTACTCAGTTGTGTCGACAAAGATTGTCACTTGTGGGTTGATCTACTTCATTTTGGGATTATTTGTCTATAAGTACCAATTGGTGTACAACTTTGTTCATCCATCTCACTCCACTGGAAAAATTTGGCCCATAGTTTTTCGTCGTGTTATTTTGGGTTTGATAATTTTCCAATTGTTCATGTGTGGGACTTTGGCCTTGGATAGTGCCATTTTGTTATCGCTATTGTGTACGCCGTTGATATTTGTAACACTTGGTGTCTTGTACAACTTTGAAAAGAACTATGTCCCACTATGTGATTTTATTGCTTTGAGGGCCATTTTGAATCCGTATGACTTCAACAAGTTGTTTGAAAACGATGACCAACTGTTCAACTCAGGGGATGGTCAGAGTGAGCATGGCTCGACATCAGCAATATTAGATGATCAAGATCAAGATCAAGATCAAGAAGGCGACAATGTATCAATCTTAGTGAATGACGGTGATGGACCTTTGGACGAATCATCCGTTTTGAATGCCGGAGACGACGACGCAAATGGTCTGATGGTGATTAACGAGGACCAGTCACAAAAAAAACTTAGGCGAAGAAAATCAACTATTGATGAAGAACGTGAACAATTTACCGACTATACATATCCACCGTTGATTGATCCATTAAATGGTCCATGGGTTGGGTTTACTGGCAATGTCGTTTCGATTGTTGAGTACCGAGGTGGTGTTGAAAATATTTTGGAGAATGGTCAATATGGATCTACAAACGATGGTACCATAATATCGTCAACAGAAACAGAGGTGATTGTTAACAAAGTGCTCTCGGTTAGCGAATGGGAGTGAATAAGTCAGTTTGCAATGCAAATTTTAGTAGAACAAATCGCAATTAATAAAAATTGTTTCACCTATACCACACGGAGAAGCAAATCAAATAGAACCACAAATGGGGTTGTTTCAGCAAATCGAGTTAAAAAATGCGTACTCTAGCAGTTATCGGATCAAGCGTATCGGGCCCATACGCACACCCCTCTCTCTCTCTCATCCCATCAGCTTTTGTCGTCTAATTTTCCTCACACAAACGTAACACTATTCTAGTTTGTTTTGTGGCTCTCTGTGCTTCTCAGAATGTTCGGATTAATCTCCTCATCGTCTAATTTTTTTTTTTGTCAATTGTTCCTGAATTAATCCACATTCCGGCTGTTTGTAACCCCAACTTCCAAAATGCCGTACGGAATTGAGGAGAAATTGTAGAGTTTTTCCACTTACGCAAAACCGACAATAATAATTCAAGTGGAGTCTTGTGATGCGTCACAAAGTCAAACATGGGGGGGGGGGAGGAAGCTCTTCGTGCGAGAGATGTACAAATGACAGACACTCAAAAACAATAGAGCAAACACAAGCTTTACACAAATTATAAAAAAATCTCTTTCTTCTATTTTCTGAAAAACTACTCTGTCCATCACGGTTGAAATTTGTAAAATAACAATTGAAATTAAAGAATGAAATTGAATCACTGACATTTTGGTAAAATAAATAAATTTTTTGTATAGTATGCACAAGAACTGAATATAGTTGAAAAGTAATAATGGGTATGAATGTTTTGTTTATAGTAGAAATGCAATAATGGTGTAAGGTTGAAAATACTCTTACTAACCTCCTTTTTTGCTTAGCCCTTTATCCAAAGCTTGGTTTTGTTTCCTGGTGATTGTTATCTCACTCAATTTCTTCTGCCTCAACTCTTTGTCAGTGACATAATCAGGTTTAGTAGGGCTGTAATCACAAGTCAATCCGAACCTGACACAAGCCCCGCACGAAGGTCTAACTTCGTCACATTTCAAGTGCTTGATACGACAGATCCAACAGCCCTTTTTTGACCTAGGAAGCAACCTTCTTCTCGTGTACTTTTTCTTCACAGGTTGGTCCTTATTGATTCCCGAATCACTTGTAGTGTTTGGCAATAACGGCGTCGATTTGGACCTTCTGAGTTTGTTAGCTTTGCCTTGTGTTGGCTGTAGTGTTGCCTTTCCGAAATCTGATCCAACGGAATCGCCAACTTCCACACCATCGTTATTATCTATGCTGACATCGGAATTGAAACCCATGGCGTTGCCTTGCAGTGCTGACCTTGTAGATTGCTGAACTCCTAAAACTGGATCTCGTTGGTCATTTGGTTTCACCTTTGGGTCGAGAACGTCATTGTCATCCACCTTAGTCAAACCGTGCACAAGTTTCAGACTTTTTTTTCTTTGAATCTTCCTCTTGGTTACATTGGACCTGCCAGTTTGTGTTCCGTGGTTCAAACTGTAGTTCTTTTTCCAAAGTTCTTGTCTATGGAGTAATTCTGCGTTGGGCAGCGAAAAGGGAACACCTGGTGATAACATGGAAGAGGATGCAATTGCAGTTGTAGGACCGAAATCTTGGCGAAACACATTGGCACTTCTGGGACCATTGCCGGCGCTAGTTGGAGTGGTCAAAACGCTTGGACGACCAGTTGAAGCAACAGCCATTGAGCTAGGTGATGCGTTTGAAAATGTTCTTAATAGGTGTGGTTGTGGTTGATGCGGTGGCTGTGCTTGTGATTGTGGCTGCGATTGAGATCTTAGGTAAGGGAATTCATTTATTGAGATTGGTGAATTTTCTTGCAAATGGGGTTCATTTGTAAAAGCTTGGGCATCCTGTTTTGATGTTTCTAATCTTGCAGAAACTGTTGATGGTGATGGACTTGTTGATGAAATAGCTTTGTTACCCTCCAATGAAACAATAGCACCGGGAATGTGCTTCAAATTCTTTCTTGATGTTGTTTTCAATCTTGACAATGATGGTTTTTTAGAAATTTTGTGATGACTAGTTGAAGATGCGCCAATGGCAGCATTTGCCAAGGGACTGTTCAATGCACGAACTGGCGTCTTGATGGTGGCTGTAGGCACTGCGTCATTGGAGAGGCTGGGGTCAAAAGTGTTCATTGAGGAGCTAGTGGTTGCAATTGGATGATGGAGTGAAGCACTGGAAGTGAAGCTTGAAATATCAGAAAACGTTGGTGTCGCCGATAGGTCCATATTTGTGTCTTGTACCGCCATAGACTGCATATTTTGATGTGTCATGAAAGACTGTGTTTCCAATGATTGGGTGGTTTGGTTAATAGGTGGATAATTGACACTTTGAAATCGACGCTGAGATGCTACATCGAGAAACTGTAAATGCGACAAGTCCTTATTGATACTGGGGTGTTGGTACAGACGAGCACGGCCAGACGTTGTTTGAGTGAAATTATGAAGCGAATCAGTTGAAGCATTGGTAGCATCATACTCATTGTAGATGCTGAATTCACTAGCTACTGATTCATATACAGCATCTGTTGATTGATTGGGGTCAAGAATGTTCAAAAAGGTGGTTGTTGACTCGTTCGCTGAAAATGGGATTTGATCAGTTGCGTCATCACCGTAGAAACTTCCAGATGTCTCATTCCCTTGATAAAAATTGGCTTGAGTGGCGGTGTTGCGATTGCTATTGTCTCTGTCTAAATCATTCAATGAAATGGCAGAGTTTGTTTGGGATAATGCAATTTCACCTTTGGGCACTGGAAATTGTGAAGGTACACTCGATGGATACTGGCGATGTAGCTCTTCGTTTTGCTGTGCAATGATTTCCTGGTAAGCTTCTCGTTGGGCCTGCAATGTTTTCTGTTCACTAGGTTGTAGCTGGGGCATGCCTGAACCGAAAGCATACTGCTGATAATGCAGATGTAAAAGAGGCTCATTAGTTGCAAGCCTGTTGAGCATACCATGGGGGTGTACAGACGGGGGAAAAGGTATATCAGGTGTATTATCAAACCTCATTAATTGATATAGTAGCAGGTTTTGATTAAATTGTTGAAGTGTGGGGTCAAATTCGTTGTTACTATTGTTATTGAATTCATGATAATGTGTCTTGTCATGATGCATTGATAATGTGTTGGGTTGCTGAGAAGGTGCTCTCAATGGCGATGACATTTCCATTTGCGGTGATGATGATTCCACTGGTATAGTATCGTCAGCAGCTCTTGATGATGAGGTTTTTGCAGACTCGGTGATTGGATCCTTCACCATACGTGGCGACGAAATAATAAGCGAGTATATCCGAATGTAACTTTTCCCCGACTGATTTTTTAATGGTATCAGAAACTATTTTGAGTCTGTGGAGCTTGTGTGATTGGTTTGATTGGGTTGGTCTGTTTTGATGAAGTCACGTGGTAGCTCACTTGGTAGTGTATTGTGTGTACCTGAAATGGAAAGTGAAAAAAAAAAAATTAAATCCGATGCGTCGATTGAGAGCACAAAAGCCAAGTTGTCTACCCTTTACTCCTATTGTTTGGTGGTGATGAATAAACTTTTACAAACAGTAAATTACTGATGTGTGGATGTGTATGTGGTATAGTCTGGCCTGTTCACAAGCGTTGACTATGATTGTGTTTGTGAATTGAAAAAACAAAAAAAAAAAAAATTTTAATACCTTTAGACCTCAACTCCACACAAATGGTAATCACAGGATTGTGTTGAATGGTTCAATTCTATGCTGTCCTTGTTGGGTGACTGGTTGAGATTGCTGTGTTTGGCTTGGTGGAGAATGGAAATGAGAAGCAGACGCAATTGAAGTGGAATACTTACAATCTCGCAAAAATAGTAGGCTTGTTAATGATTCTCCTCTCTCTTGACCTTATGTGTTGTAACAACAGTCTTGACCTTCTAATTCCTTTCAATTATTTATCGTCTCCACTCTACTATGTTTTTAGAAGACTATTAAACTTTGTGTTCGATGTCCCTTTTAAGTAAAAAAAAAAAACCGAAAAACGCACAGCTGATCAACGGTACTTTTTGTTATCTGCTTCTGAATGAAGAATGTCTTCAGGGACACAACTAGGACTGTTTTATGATGAGTTATTGTTCGAATGAACGATAACAATGATCGGATAGGGAGAATAGGTCGTTGTTTGTTTCGGTCGTCACGTGGGGTAGTCAACAAGTTTTACTGGCGCTTAAACTGTGAGCGTTAAATAGGTTGTAAGGTGACTATTGTTGTAAAGTAATGAGTGGAGTTACTCTGGTGAATTGAAATGTTTCTTGTGTGAATTGAATAAGCTTTCAAACGATAGGACGAAATAATTGTATTTCAAAATGTGGTAGATTTCTGTGAATAAGGGAATGGTTGGATTTGTTGATGAATGATGATAATCTAATGGATTGGCGTTGCTGATGGTGATGAATATAAACAATACATCCAGCAGTCAATTTCAGTTGATAAGGTTATATGTAATGGGGCGATACTCTGCCTTTGACTGGTGCAACTGATTGGTCACTGAGCCTTAGTACTCAATTGTATACGTTAACCTGAAAAGTGAGCGCTTTTTCGGTTTTCCCTACTGGTTTATAAACATGCAATGGAAAACTTGTCCTGTATATATATATATATATAAGTATAATTAATTAAATGATGGTCTTGAGCCCTTAGAGCCATTGAAAAAAATTCAATTCTGTTACACACACCCACTCTCACACACAGTTTTTTGGTTCTTTGTAATTTAGTGTCTGATTGAAATTTAACGTAGTAGCACAAACGTACCAGTGGAAAAAACAATACAGGTTTGCGGTAAGGTTATTTTTATTTTTATTTATTTTTTCTATTGTTTTCCATTAGATATTGCTTATTAATCTCAACGCATGTACAGCACTTGTTTTTTAAAAGTATTTCAAGTAGTAGGGGACTTCTCATTTAATGCACAGTTTCTAAAGATGACTATAGATTACATTGGAAAAGTTATTGTCTCATAGGCTATAAGAAAATAAAAAAATGAAAAAAATAGTAAACTTTGCATAAAAAAACCATAGAGCGCCCAATGATTAAAAGCTTAACCAAATCAGCATATTTGGTCTATTGTTTTTTACTTTATTTTGTTTTTGGTTTCTTTCTTAGGATATATCTATTCCCGTCATTGGTGGAGGAGAGAAGAGGAGGGAGTTCTTTTTGTTTGCATTTGCCAGGTTAGAGCCATACAATGCAACAAAGAACAAACGATTGGGGCACTGTCACCCCTCTACACCCCCTACCTACTTGAGCCAATTTCACATTTGTGCCCTTTTATGCATACTTGACAAAGGTTTGAAAATAAGCTCCTTTAGCATGATGCAAGGATTCAGCATCTCTCCGGGACGTCGGAGTGAATAGATTTTGACCTTTTTGGCTGGCGCAACGGAAAGTTGCGTCATGTGGTGGTGTACATGAATAAGGAAAATGTCAACTAGCATTTTTGCATGGTAATCCGCCCTGTATATTTTCTATTTGGTAACCTTGCGTAAACTCCATCAATTGTCAATTTTTAGTGGAGAAAATCATAGTGGGGCAACCCCTTGACATGTTCAAAATAATAGTAAACGAAAACCCCGTAGCCTAGTCTGAGAGCACATCAATTGTTCAATTCTACAGTCGAACTGGTTTGCGGTCCCTTCTTTCTCTGTCTTGGTGAGTTCTTGGTTGCAAAGAGGGTGTAAATGTTTGGTGGCACAAAAATGCAGGTCTCCTGATTTGAGTAAACTTGGTTCTACAGATCCAAAAAATGCAAAAGATAACAAGACTCTACGAAAGAGATCAAATTGTTAGCTAGTATTAAAAATCGTAAACGCAGAGACGAAAAAGGGCATCTGTATAAATCAGTTGTGCTAACTTTCAATATGTAAAAGATTCTTGGTTAAAAAAACGCCCCCCATTGCACATTGACTCGTTTGTTCAAGAACGGCTAAAATTTTACAATTCTTATTTCCATCCAACTCAGTTTTAAAAAACCTTACTTTGAAAGAAGGCTTTGTTTCTTGAGCTTGTGGCGAAACTTGTTTGCCTATAGCACTATTTGCATAAGCTGCATATTCCTTGTATGTCATTCAATCGGGCAAGCTATGTACAACTGGACAACAGGGTAGGTTCAATGTAGTTCCTGGATCACCCTGCAGCAACATCAACACCAAAAGAGCATAACACCGATCACTCTTTGGCGAAATCTCACATTAGACACTGCTTGAATACCGTTCCGATGTTGGACACTCTCTGGCTTTTGCAAGAACCAATACTCTAAGACAAAACAAAGAAAATCGGGTTTAAAAACTATTCAGGGCATCATTGTGCATATAATTCTGCATATAGTGAGTCCATCGTTTTAAGTAAAGGTACAGATGTCCACAAGTTGGGCGCTTTTATAATTTCTTATTCAGGGTACAAAACAAAACCAGTTTCTAATTCCATTGCATTGGCGACTTTTGTTTGCTTTATTCAACAATTGGTATTGTGATATCGCCCCGTTTATTGATGTAATGAAAACAAAATATTATTTTATCATTGATTGCATTGATTGTGAACCAAAACATAGAACAAAAAAAAAGTCTTCAAAATGCCGTTCGCTTTGTTAGGCTAATTGCTGAATGCAAGATAAGCAAATTAATATTTTGGATGTAAAAAGACTCCACAGTTGTGTGTATGGTTAAATCAATTGTACTTAGGAACAAACGAAAGTACCACTGTTTTACAGTATATGGAACTCTGACTGAAGGCTATATGCATGAAACGTTTGCATGCTCTTTAACCTTCCACCAAACGTGTGTTTTCTTGCTGTAAACCCAATTTTTTTTTTTGGAGATTTGGAAATTAACCAATTGGGTAAATTTAGCCACGCATGTGAAGTTCAATCAAATTGAAAAAGTTTTATTTTCATTGCAACAATAGCCTTACTGGACACCAATTTTAGACTCCTGTGCATTTCCGCGGAAGGCCTCCTTAGCAAAGAACCACGCTATAATCTGAGCTTGTTGTGTTTCTGTTTTTACTCCCTCCTCTATTTGACAGACGGTGCTTGTATATAACATAAGATTTGCATTGAACTCGTTCTTTTGAATTCTACAGACAACAGTTTGCTTTGTGCGTAGCGTAACCTCCCAACTTCCCGCTTGAAACTTGCCTTCAAAACGGATCTTGTGATCAAATGGTTATCGATCGATTCACAATTGTGGGAAAAGCTGCATAAAACACTCGCTCAATTAAACAAAACCCGCAAATAGATTTTACATCACTGCACCAACTATAAACAGACCATTAATCAGATGCTTAGTCAAAGTCCGGGAACAATAGCCCAATTGTGGCCAGACCTATCCCAGCCCACATCAAAACCACTAAACTAAGTACCCGAATGAAAGGAATGGTGCAACTTTTACCAATAATTTGCTTCCTTCTTTTGTACCCAATTCGATCTTTGGAAGTGACAAGGAAAGACTTATAGATTTTTCCGTTCTCATTTCGGCTCTTATGCTGCTTTCCGTCTCCGCGTAGAAGCACCATAGTGCCGGCAGTGTATGCTAAATGAGCTATACCCAATGTCCGCTTTGGTCGTATCTGGTAATGCGGATTTACAACATCCACTGCCCACTGGTTCCCCTTGCACATACGTTACATCAATTGGTTTTCCCACAAGGTTCTCGGTAATAAGCGTTTTGTTCCTTTGTAAAGTATAGGAAGTGGAGTAAGGGCCATCGAGTGAGATGGTTCTAAAAGGCCAAATAATATGACATCACTTGGGGCTAGACTGTACAGAGAGAGAGTAGCGACAACACAAAAAGAGATGCACAGAATAGGGTTTGAAATCTGCACAAACATCAATAGGGGAAGGGTGTACAGTAAATATGCAAATATTAGTTCGCAAAAATCTCCCCATGTAGTGCCCTATTGTTCCCTCTTGTACTTTTTTTTTTTTTTTTATTCATTTCTGTTTTTTTTTTCCTTCATCACTTACATTTCGTAAAATTCGGTTGTCATGACAACCGGCCGCTTCTGTTGCTTTTGAGTTTCAGGGTGTGTTTCTGACAAGAATTAGTTAGTCTTTAATAAACCATAAAGATCGCCCCCATCTTTGGTAATTTCAGCCGGACATAAAAAGCTTTATTATCAACTAGTTTTCAGTAATTCAGTGTGTGTGATATAAAACACTCAGTTGAGGTTGAAATAGACGACACCGCTAGTTTTGTGACATTTTGGGTCAGCTATCTAATTTTGTAAATCAGGCGATGTCTATGTCGCCACCCAATTTGTGTTCAGCGTAATCAAACAAGTTCAACAATGTACGAGAGCCAATACTTAACTTTTTCTTTGCATGTTTCTTTCGTTGTAGGGCCAGAGGGGTTTGAAGCGCAAAAATAAGACACCAAAAGTCACCCAATTCTGCTGCATTGGAACAAAGAAGATGCATTTGCTTTTGCTAAATGGCATGAAATCAGCTGACGTATTTCAGGGAAAAAAAATTATGCATGTGGTTAGGAGTCAATTCCAATTTCGTACCGACTTGTCAAAGTAATCTCAAATCGCAATTTGGGTCCTTTACATGTCAGATACATAATCGCCGGTGCATATACGCGTAAAAAAGATTTCAATTTCACCCCGAACAAACTGAAATTCTGCTCAATTTTTCATCTACTTCAGCATCGCTCAATCTGACACCATTGTTAAGAGTTCAATTACACTCCATATAGCTCAACTGACTGTAATTGCAGCATCAACTTGGAAAACCACCAAGCACTTTAAACTGACCCACTTCAAAGCAATTGAACAGGGTCCGTAAACGCAGTTACTATCTTTGTTTAGTTGCGTCTTGATTAATTTTTTTCTAGATGAATGACCTTGTGGATCTGTATCACTTGAGAATGTTCAATGCAAGGAAACTTATAAACGTTTAATATTACCTTGACTCAAAGCGCCACGAATCACAATTACAAGCGAAATGACACAAATATTATGTTCTTTTAGCGATTGTTATTTTCTTAGTTTTTCCGAGCTTTCAAATGGACTAGCTTGAAGGCGCCGTTTTCAAAAAGATAAAGAACTCCTTATTGTGTGAAATTCGCCCAAACCTCAATTATAGCGACTTTCAAGATGCTTCGGATTTCGGGGCACTTGAACATCTGTACTAGTCCCCCAACAATAGTTTGATCCTGGTATTGGTTCATCCCCAGTGTCGTATTAGTCGGGAGGAACGACTTTGCAAAATATACAACTTCGACAAGCACTTGACCAAGGTCGTGTATATGGTTCAACTAATTTTTTTTGGCGACACGCCCAAAAGAAGAAAAAGTGAAATAAAAAAATTCCAATACTCTCTCATCTCTTCTTTTCTTCTCTTGTTCTACATACATATTCACACTTCCGGATTACCAGCGAGACTGATTTTACATCTATTTAGTTAAGCAAAAATGGCTGGAAGGAGATTGATAACTATGAGAACGTCCATCGTTAATAATCCAAAACTTTCTTTGTAATCTTAACAATGATTTTTGAATTTCTTTGGTTCGCATGATGGATACAATTTTCTAAGAGGAAGCTGGAGAAATACTATGACTATGACTATGGCTTTACTTACTCTAAAGCAGTATTCAGGTGAGTAAGGACCACAGCATTATATGATTAATCAGTTATCTTTCTTTTTTCTTTCGAGATTTTCCCTATCGCATGCGATTTACAGTGCTAATATCCTCAATTGCTCTTACCAATGAGACCCTAACCCCATCGCCCACATGGGAAAAAAACGCCGACGCGTTTCAATCAACAACATTTGCTTTGCTAAGAAAAAGAAAGTGTAAACAAAGAAATGTCATAGTTACACAATGGCGCAACACAAACTCTCAAATTTTAGCTCTCGTATTCTCAATGAAACGCGCACGGCGTTCTCACATTCCTTCGGCTTTTAAGTTGGCATTGGCCTCATATAGAGTTGGCGAGCACATCAAAAAGAGGGTCCACAATGAGAGCTTTCAATGGCCAAACTGTCACACGCTTTTTGCTGGTTAAATTGGGTGCATAATAGGGGTAACTAGTTTGCATCGGCATGTACATAAAAATTAATCAAGCGCCTTATATTTATCTCTTGTCTAAATTTTTTATGTATTTTTATTTTTTTGTATATTTGGGCTTTACCTACTTTTGTTTTCCTTTTACCAAACCACACTTATCGAAACTTTCAACAATCAAAGCTGACTAGCATCACAAGGAAATTTTGTCAAGGAGATAATTTGTTATAATCATGATCACTATGGCCCCTCCCGCCACAACGCATCAACCCGATCACAAGTTGGCTGAAGCCATACCACCTCAACTGCAGCCACACCAATCACACAATACGAACCAAAGTCACTCATCAGGTTCCACGTCTCGTTCCCTTGCTACGCCATTGAGGTCTCTTACAATCTCTAAACCAAAAGCAAAAATAGAAAGTGGGGGATCCAACAAGTTTAGACCTACCATTATCGTGGTTACCAAGTTTCCATTCACAGCCGAATCTTCAAATGAATTGAGTGTCAATAAGGGAGAAATATTGAAGTTGCTAGACGAGCCTCGCGACGGTTGGCTATTGGTGAAATGTATTGAGCGATTGTGTCCTCCAGGTCTAATTCCAGCCACATATGTTGATATCGCACTTAATGACCAAGTGAATCCAATCACCTTGAGTTGGCTCCATGGAATTGATAAGGTTGACATTGTGAAAGAACACAATTATCTAAATTTACAATTCAACAAGGTTGAGGCCATTTTCCAAACAATCAATAACAAAGCATATCCAGTTTCTGCATCAATTCTGAACTTTCTTTTGTTCAAAGAGAGGTATTGGTATAGATTGGACATTCAATACAGTGACAAGTCCAGGGCACATTTGTGTCGCTATTATCAAGATTTTTACAACTTGCATATAACGATGTTGGATTTAGTCAACAGGATTAGTAGCCAAGACTTGAAGTTGCCAAAGTTGCCTGAACCGTTACCAACAACCACCACCTTAAATCACTACAAAGATGATAAAATAACTGTCGGCGATGCAAATACCAAATCTGAGGCAGATTTAGAAAAGGAGACTACTGAGGTTAACATGTTGTTGAAAAGATGTAATGACTTGAACGTCTACATCAATAAGCTCATCTTGAACAAATATTTCCAGACATCGAATGAATTGATCACATGGTTAGAGTTGCGGTACAAGAATTTGCCAGGCTTTGTGGTGGAGCCAACTGATGAGGAATATGAAACGGAGTTGGTAAACGAAGAAATCAGCAACAGGATCCTTCCAAATTCAATTGATGTTGTTAAAGTTTACGAGGAAAAGAAAATGCTGAGGGAGCAAGAATTGGAAGCTATGAGAAACAAAGAAGAGGAAAAGGAAGAAGAGGCTGTGGAAGTTGATGACTCTGAACTTCCTGCACGAACCAAGTCAAAAAATATTTACAACAACTATCAACAAGCGTCGCATATAATGTCAATGGCACAAGTTTCCCGACAAGGGTCGGTATCCTTAAGTAGAGCCGACTCGAAAGCAAACCAGCGTAATGGAAGCAAAACTTCCAACAGTGTGGTAAATCTGCCAAATTTGCTCCGTAAGCAATCAGATCTTGCAGACACATCGACCAACAGTGTAGCTGCTTCCTTCTCCTTGATTGAGGAAGGCCACCAACAAGGCGGGCATTCACCAGATACATCACGTGGCTCCCACACTGTCAAAATAGCACGCAACAAATCGTTGAAACCCAAATCTACAACAAATGCATCAGTACCACCTTTGTCTAATGGACACGCTTCATCACCACAGAATGTGAAACAGCCAAATGGAACATCCTTGTCACTGCATTCACCACAGTTGCAGCAGAGGCCACCAACAATGTCAAGCCCTGTTATCCATCCTCAGAGCCAACAATATAGCCCCAAGCTCGGCGCTCTTCCAAAGGTCAAAACGCAATCACCACACCAACCCATTCACCCTAATAATGACAAACCATACCAATTGCCACAATCCATGCCTACCAAAATGTCACCCATGGGTATCAATCCACAGGTTTTCCCAATTAGTGGCTATGTCAATGCCACTCAGTCTAATGTTGGTGGTAATGCAATTAACCCCCACACATCTGCCATTTCGAGTTATTCTCATAGTTCAGGATCACCTTCACCAACTTCAGCCAATACAATCGCCAATTTGAAACATCAATACATCAAATGCAAAATAGTCAATCCACACGATGAAATAATTGCTTTCAAATTGCCCAAGTCGCAAATTAAAACAGTTGGTGATTTTAAAAATGCAATTAAGAGTAAAGTGTTTTACAGTAAATTGTACATCAAATTACCCAATCTAAACAATTTTGAGAATATTGATGTTGTGAGGTTTAATATTACTGAGTTTTTAAAATTCAATGATAGGGTATTGTTGAGAATTGCTTGATTATGGGGAACCCACGGTTATATATAATCCCACCTACCCCTATTTCAATTCGTCTTTTTTGTATATTTCTCTTCGTATTAGAATAAATGTATTACTATTCATGATGAAACAAAAATCACTCTGTACATTCCTAATTAAAAGACAAACGTTAAATAATTCAAGAGATGTGGTTGCCCTGCTTTCTTGGACTCAACTGAAACACCTCCTTTTTGACAGCTTCGGCTAACTCAGGACTGACACCACCAAAGTATTTGAAAACCCTATCCTGGATCTCGGGCTCAGTTTTAGCTACATCAATGGCGATATTATGAGCCAAGTGTTTCTTTTCGATTTCTGACAACACTTCATTGTAAAGCACTGCGGGCTGGTCGAATTCCGCCGGGGTAGCAACCCATTCAAATGGTTCAGCGGGACCCTCCCATATTTCTTGAAACTGTTGAAGTGGAAATGACTTGACGGTATACCGTTCTCTCTTTGTCAAGTAATTTGGAGTTGCACCGAGGTTTCCATTAACATTCATAAACCCATCTCTTTCGGAAGGGGCAAAGGGTTGCACACCACCTCTGAGAGGACAGTTGACCGGAATTTGAGCAAAATTGACCCCTAACCTGTATCTTTGAGTGTCGGTGTAAGAAAACAATCTTCCTTGTAAGACGGGGTCAGCTGATGGTTGCATCGATGGGACAGTATTTGCTGGTGAAAAAGCGGCTTGTTCCACTTCAGCAAAGTAGTTGAGCGGATTTTCATTCAATGTCAATTTTCCAAATCGTCTCAATGGGTAATCTTTATGTGGCCAAGTTTTGGTCATATCAAACACAGAGAAAGGAGCCTTTTTAGCCTGCTCTGGGGTCATTGTCTGAACATAGCAAGTCCACGATGGGTAATCACCCTTTTCAATGCTTTGAAACAAATCATCTTGCGCAGCATCTGGATTTTCACCGGCAAGACGAGTGGCTTCTTCCGCGGTATGATTCTTAATACCCTGGTCAGTCAATTGATGAATACGCACGTATACCCATTCGTTTTTAGCATTGGCCCATTTGAAAGTGTGGGCTGAAAACCCATGCATATGTCTGAACGAAGCGGGAGTTCCACGGTCGGTGTACAAGATAGTAACCTGATGAACAGTTTCAGGGTTCAACGTAAAGAAATCCCAAGCAGCATTAGGGTCCTTGGAGTTAGTTTGCGGGTTTCTTTTCTGAACATGGTTAACATCAACAAATTTAGATGGATCTCTAATGAAAAACGTTGGTGTGTGAATATAAACAAAATCCAAAATTCCTTCAGAAGTGTAAAACTTTGTAGCAAAACCTCTAACATCTCTTGCAGAGTCATTGGCACCAGATTCAGCTGCAACAAGAGAAAACCTTGTAAATGTTTTGGTCTTTTTACCAACTTCACTCAAAAAATCAGCAGCGCAAATATCGGTGATGTCATCAGTAACTTCAAAAACACCATGAGCACCTGAACCCCTACCATGAACCACTCTTTCTGGGATTCTCTCTCTATCGAAATGGGCCAAATTGTCAATCAAGTCAATGTCTTGCAACAACAACGGGCCATGTTTGCCAATTCTTTGGGTGGCATAGGGTGGATTTGGAATAGCTTGTCCTTGAGAATTAGTGAGCACTGGTGGAGGAGTCATTTTGTAATAGATTACCTTGAAAAAGAAATGCACTCAAGATCTAGGGCCCACTTTTGATGGGTCTACCAGCCATTTATATATCATTTGATCTCAATTGCAGTGGCATTTTGAGCAATAGTCTAACGACCACCACAGTTCTAAAGTGGGGACACAAAAAACAGCTTTCGCACATTGAATGCACAATATCTACTGAATAAAATTCTTCCATGGAAATCTACCATAACTATAGTGAAGTGTTTTTGGTGTGGTGGAATATTGAAGAATATTGATAAAAGAGAAAAACTTATATGTAGGAGATTATCGCAAATTCAACGCATACCGTATAAGGTATAGCAATTTGCGGACTATTAGTCAGCCCAAATTAATGAACGATAAGAGGTCGAAAGAATCAAGTATCAAGTCAATGGTTTTCGTTTATTGGGGGGGGACACACGGAGTGGTAAGGTCCGTGGAGCTTCGAAGTGGGCCTGTTGTAATTCGAAAACGTTAAAAAAGGGAAAATGAATTTCAGTCGCAAACAAGGGAGGTATATCACAATGAAACCATTTCAAAACACCTACAATGTAGAGTAGCACTAAATGACTAAGCATCGATCCTCTCGCTTCTCAATTAGCAAAATAAATACCCCCCCCTACAACAATTACTCTAAATGCAATAAATATCATTCACTTTAAAACCAACTATATAGAGCCGTCTAATTTACTTTCTTGGGTCTAATTCGAAAACTTCCTTCTTGATGTCTTCCTCTAATTTTGGACTAACACCACCAAAGTATTTGAAAACTCTGTCTTGAATATCGCGTCTGGCAGCAGAAACATGTCCCGCAATATTGTGTGCCAAACGTTCTTGACCACCAGGTTGCTTAGGCAAGACCTTGTTATAAAATTCAGTGGCTTGAGTCCATTCAGCTGGAGTAGCTTTCCAATGGAATGGAGTAGCAGCGCCTTCCCAAACTTCTTGATCTTGTTGAATTGGAAATTGATCAAATTTGACATCCACATCGGAAGCCAAGTAGTTAGGTGTTGCACCAAGGTTGCCATTAACAGTCATAAAACCATCTCTGACATTTGGTGCAAAAACCTTGCCACCATTGTTTGGGTTGTTAATTGGGATTTGGGCATAGTTTGAGCCCAATCTGTACCTTTGTGTATCGGTGTACGAAAACAACCTTGATTGCAAAACTGGATCGGCCGATGGTTGCATAGATGGAACTGTGTTTGCTGGTGCAAAACCAACTTGTTCAGTTTCAGCAAAGAAATTATCCGGATTCTTGTTCAAAGTCAATTTACCAAACCTTCTTAATGGGAAGTCCTTGTGTGGCCAAACCTTGGTCAAATCAAAAACGGAAAATGGAACCTTCTTGGCTTGTTCCTCAGTCATTGTTTGAATGTAACAAGTCCAAGATGGGTACTCACCTTTCTCAATGGAAGAAAACAAGTCGTTTCTGAGATAATCTGGATCTTCACCAGCAATCTTTGTAGCTTCCTCAACAGTCAAATTCTCAATACCTTGATCAGACAAAAAGTGAACTTGAACGTAATACCAATCACCTTTAGCATTTGACCATTTGTATGTGTGACCCGAAAAACCATGTTGCTTTCTGTATGATTTTGGAATACCCCTATCGGTAAATAAAAGGGTAACTTGGTGGACAGATTCTGGGTTGGAAACAAAGTAATCCCAAAAGGCGTTTGGGTCCTTCATACCAGTTTGGGGGTTTCTCTTTTGAGTGTGGATAAAGTATGGGAATTTTGATGGATCTCTAAGGAAAAAGATCGGAGTATTATTGTATACTAGATCCAAAATACCTTCTTCAGTGTAGAATTTTGTGGAAAATCCTCTAGGATCTCTAACAGTATCAGGGTAACCCTGTTCACCGGCAACTTGTGAAAATCTAGTGAAAACCTTGGTTTTTTTGCCAACGGTGTCTAAAAACTTGGCAGAACAAATATCAGTGATATCATCAGTAACCTCGAATTCACCATGAGCACCTGAACCTTTAGCGTGAACAACTCTTTCTGGAATTCTTTCTCTGTCGAAATGAGCCAAGTTGTCAATCAAGTTGACATCTTGCATCAACAATGGACCATGCTTACCAATTCTTTGAGTGGCGAACGGTTCTGGCACTGGATTACCTTGTGAGTTTGTGAATACTGGAGCCATAATTAAAATTTTAAATTAGTTGAGGTGTGAAAAAAAGAGATAGAGGAATCTAATTGAGGAAATACTGCGATTAACCCATGTTTAAATACTTTGAGACAGTAGCAATTCTAGGTTCTCCCAAAGGCCACCGTTCTGACTCTGTATGTGTGGTTTTCTATTGAGCAACAAATGTTATAACACAATACCTGAAACAATAGGGGGAGTGAAGAAATCTATATGTCATCCATACTCAAGTTTGAAGTTGTGTAGTTTTGCTTTTAGGATAAGATATGCACGATGACTTAACGGATAAAAGAATAAAAGTTAGATGGAGCAAGCATAATAAATATTTGGCTTCTATACACAATTTGGCATGGTTGCAAAAGCGCGGATAATATTTTTTCTCTTTTCAAACTATCCGTTTTGTTTGCTATCGAAGCCTCACGTTATTACTAATTGAATAACAGTTCGAGGCCCTCACATGTGTTTGTCCCCACGTTTCAATGATGCATTTGAAACGAGGAGAGATTGTAGATAGATCATATAAACGTTTCTAGGGGGGATGGGGGGCGGAAGGGGAAGGAAGCAACGATTGTAGTGTTGTGGTTACATTATGTAAGTCGCTTTAAAGTTGCTATTATTGGCTAAAATTTTAAAATAGCGCTTATTTTTGTTGTCTCTCTCCGTGTAAATACCCCTCTTCCCTCGTGCTCTCTCTGTTGTTTGCTTTATACCAAATCAACTTCCGTAGAGTCCACAGAATAATCCTGGCCGTATCCAAAGTACTGGTGATTTTACAATGGTGGGCATAAACACTTATCAGGAATGGCTCTTTGCAGGGAACTCCGAAGCGAAAACCACATGTTTCAAGGGGTGATCCTGCATACAGAAGCTTGCAACGATTTCTAAAATTGCTGTCAATTTTCTACTGCCCTTACAAAAACCACGAACAATTTGGCTTTAAAGCCTCTCCTTCTCCTCTCGCATGGCTCTTTTCCATAGTCCAAAATCTTTAACTAAGCAACATCGAGCTTTGTGTATAAAATTTATTACGTTTTCGCATTTATCGCGGTTTTTTAAACCCATGTGGAGGGGGTGGAGAGTGAAGGCTCTTCTTCTATCTTGCGCTTCTTTCAAATAAAAGCTTGAAGAAGTGGCTTAACGGAACTCCATGCCAACTGAATGAGCCGGCAATTCATGGTTAGTGACCAAAAGTGCGTTCTAAATCGATTGTAATAGTGAAAATTCAATCGGCGCTTTGGTAGCGCCTAGGAAAGTTGTAAGCACGTGTTCGGTGTTTAAGATCCGAAAATTCAAACGTAGAGAATGTACTTGCCTCTATAGAATGAAGCACGTGGGACAATTTTTGTATGTAAGGTAGCAATTCATATCCAAAAGCAATGTTGACCCAAGAAGTTTTGAGTCTATTGGGGGCTGAAATTATTTTTGCAACAATTTGAGATAAATTTTTCCTTCAACTGGTTGGAATCATCAACACAGTAAGAGACAAAAACCACTTTTGCATTAATGTATTTAAATTATGAGAGAATAATCGGCACCAAGTCCAACCAATAAATAACTTCATGAATGGATCCCACCCATTTAACAACAATTTTAACATTCGTCACTGCTTTTCAGATGTAAAATCTAAAAAAAGGTTTCCAACCCTACACTCTCTTCTTTACCAAGCTAGATTGCATCTCCTCCTTCACAATCCTACCACATCAATCCCCTTAGTCACAATGATCAAGTTGATAACCTTTTTAAGAATTGTGGCGAAATTTTGTGGGTGACTTTTGTGTGAACCGCGCAACACAGAAAGAGTGTAGCAATGAGCGTGTATTACAAAGACAACAATTTTTTTCACGTCAATCCAAATTCCATCCGCTACCAACAAGGTAGCGGATGACGATGTATAACATACGAAAGTAGAAACTCTTGCATAGAAAACACGATTTATCCAAGTGCGTTTATGCAGAAGCTGAAAAGTGTGTGTGGGTGGGGGGGGGGTGCACTCTTTTGAAGGCTGTGCTTGAATCGACTTTTTTATCAACTGAAACACTACCATTCATCATGATTTCATTTGTCTGTATTCCACCTTTAGTTGAGCACTATTGTTCTTGTTGATGACATCAAGAATTTGGAACCTATATCAGGGCTAAAAACGGTCTTAGTGCGAATGGTTATGAGTTTCGGACCAGTATTTATGCGAAAGAGGTTTGGAGATATGCAAAAATCATTCGATTATATGTGCCAGTGGTAATAGAGATGCAAGGATGTATATGATGCGAATGCATGGTCTATACATACAGTTCAACAAATTCATGAAGGAACGCATTAATACGCATTGGTCAGAGATCAAAACAGTAGACAAAATTCGTAGTCGATCTTTAGTCCTTTTTATTAGTAATTGTCTTTTTTTTTTTCGGTATGGTTGGCAATTGATGTTTTGTCAACAAAAGATCCAATCCACAAAAATGATAAACACGCTATTTTACTAACCATAAACTCTTAACCAGTGCATAAACAAAGTACTCATAAGCAAACTAAATAAACCAGCTGCATGAAAAAAAAAGAGGAGGAGCAGAATGACAACAAAGTGACGTTCCAAACCAGGGTTGAGGAGAGCTAAGTATATATAGTCTTGTTTGGATAGTGGCCTATCTTTCTTTCCATGATTTGGTCTGCGCATCTTAGTTCAACTTTAAATCTACCTCCTGCCACCTTCACCACCCCCACAAAGCTTCCAAGAAAATTTGATCCTTTTCTGTAGTTGATCAAAAATAATAAAAGGACAAAACCATACACGTGAATTAGCGAAAGCTTAATAAAATATTCTCTTGATCATCGGGTTCGCGACATTTGAAACTTTATTTTGTCTAGCAAAATTTTTGCATAAAGAACCTGGGTCTGTTTGAGTTTAGTAGTTTTCAAAGGCAGAGAAGGTGGTGAAACGAGGACGGAACTGTTGCGCCTAACATTTTCCACCGAGAATGTGTCTTTCGTGAATGGAGGTCCTTTCTAAACTTGTATATGAATAACTCTGAAGCTGACTCCACCATAAGTTTCGAGTCACATTGTATTCAAAGTAAGACTTGGCTCCCAGCTGGCTACAATCCAAGCGTCCGAATTTTATTGCAACCACGAAAGTGTTCCTCATATAATCAATGGTTGTATATCGCGACCTTTTTCTATAAAAGACGTACGCCTTGAATGCAAATCTCCGACTTACATGCACACTTTTTTTCTCTTTTCTCATGCGTTGTGTGATGCACATTCTTGAATATGCAGGGTTCAGCGCAAAACGTATAGAGAGAACAGGTCACTGTCTCAGAAAGTGGATGAGAAGAAACTACACATAATGTGGTATGACCGAGGAAGCATGGAATGCGGCTCTCAAGAGCATACAAAAATTAAATCTGTTCTGCTTGTGTCACTGTAGTTAGTGGTCGCCTCCGCCTCGATTTGAAGACAAGGGGTTCTCATACACAATGACGTCAACAAGAACCAACAAATAATTGAGGAGTGCAAACTCGTTTCAAGGCGATGTATACAAATGCGTCCAATAGTTGTTTCTCCCACGACCACTACAGTGTCTTTGAGAGCAGGTTGTTCTATGCAGATGAAATTCGAAATATCATAACCAGACATGGTTATTTGATTTTTGTGCAATGTACAAAATAGTACCACACAAGATGTACAGCGTGGTAAAGAGCGCTATATAACAAAGTAAGGGAAATGCGCTATAGTCGGTGCGTGCGAAGTTGGGATATTTTTTGGTGAATTCATGCTTTCCCAACAAACAGAAACTGAATTCAGCTGTGAGAAGATGTGCTTTGAAAGTGAGTGTGTATGCTTGGTTGGCTTTTTCTTCATCATGATGATTGCTGTGTAACTAAGCAACGCACACAAACTTTTATACCCAAATAATTGTCCAATACTCCTCCCCATAGGAGTTTAGAATTAAATCCGATAAGGTTATAGCCTTGTAGTACAAAAACCTCTAATATGAGGCAGTATCCAGCATACTTGTTAATATTTTTTTGATGTCTGTCTGTGTGGCCTTTCTTTGTTTACTTATTTTCGGTTATGAGCTTTATCTGCTTTTTTTGTGCCTATTTACTCTATTGTCTTTTGACATAAACGTACATTATGAAACAGCACAAAAGAAGAAGAAAAACAATTGAAAAATAGACGACATGCACAAGACAATTGAGTGGAAAAAGGATAAATTTGAGTAATATAGATGAAAAGTACTAATACTCCTAGTATTAAACACAATTGACAACGAGGGCAAAGACAGATTCATTACACACGATCAACACGCGTGAAGTGTGTACAATTAAAAGGCTTCATTGTCATTTCTAATTCTTGCTCTGTTCAGATTATGTTCTGAGTGTTTTGCACCACGTTTGTGGAGTCCCCCTTCCACCAAAAGGATGAACAGCCAGCACTGAATGAAAAGGCTACAAGAAAAAAAAAAAAATTGACCAAGATCTAGCAATGTATCTCATCGAATGGCAGTTAACTCACTACTCACGTAAAATATCCTTCTTCACCCTCTAAAAACGTGATCTTCTTTCCTTAGCGCTCAATGTAAGGATCTTCATAGAGCCCACTTTTACAATATGCAAAAGAAGACTTAACAAGAGCAATAAGAAAATCAGTTCAACAAAAATAACAATAGTAAAATACTATACTAAAATTAGCTTTATTGTCTTTGTTAAAAATTTTTTTTATTGGTCTCAACAACATAAGAATGTTTAATATTACACAAAGTACAAACGCTTTTGTAATTTGAGTTACAAAGCTGAGAAATTAACAACAGTAATAAGTAGTAGACCACAAGACTATGATTTTGACTATCTATCTGTTTGTTGTTGTTGTTGTGTTATTCTTTTTAAAAAAGTTCAATTCACAAAGGCCTAAATGAAAACAAAACCACAATTGACAAGCGTCAAGGGTTAAAAATCGTACAGTTTTTTTTCTTTAGGAAGATTTATAAAGTATACCACGAAACAACCTCTTTCTTATCCAAGAAGCCAAAGCATCAGCAGTTCACCCATTCAACACAGCTGGCCCCAACATACACCTTTGTATTTGTTATTGTGTTGTGAATTTCAACGCTAGGTCCAACCTTTTCCACGCTCATATCAAAATCGTTCGTTTATTTTATTCGCCGACTTAATTCAGCTGTTAGTCGCCCACTCTCATCAGACAGTCATCAGAGGTAACCCAATCGAAAGGCATACGTTCTTTATAAGATTTGTCTTCACATTTTTGTTAGTATGTCAACAAGTCTATTCAGATCCAAACAGTTCAAGCTGAAGAAGAATTTGAAACATATTGTTATTTCGGGTCCGTTAACAAATGCAGAATTGCAACAACAACAACAGCTACAGCAGCAACAACAACTGCAACAACTTCAGCAACAGCTACAACAACAACTGCAACTGCTGCAACTGCTGCAACTGCTGCATACGCGGTCCCTGACCGAAGACACGCACCATCATCATCACCAACAACAACAACAAGTAACCTCGCCAATTAAAAAAAGGCTAAGTAACTTTGTTGCAACTCAACACTCCCCCACTCACTCATCAAAACATACAGCTTCGCACCATTCATTTCTTCATAGATCCCACCATCATAATCATAAAAGTTTCAAACACACTACTGACTCTGAAGATAATTCACTACAGGTTATACTAGTATCAAAATACGCCTTCATTGCCGAATCACCGCGCGAACTATCAATCAAACAAAAACAGTTTCTCCGTTTACTTGAGAAATGTGGTAACGGCTGGTTAAAAGTGTGTGAATTGGAAGATAATCTGCAATTAGGATTGGTTCCTGCTTCTTACTTGGATATTGCCATTAATGATATTACGAGACCAATTACGTTAGAATGGCTCCATGAATTCAAGACTGACCCTCCATCCAACAAAAGTAGCAAACGCTTAATACCTACTGATTGTTTGATTGACGAAATTTATCAGGATATAACCACCAAAAGTATATGGTTTTGTGTCAAGATGCAATATGATTTACAAATTGTTTTCGCTAGTCGTTCATTTGAAGATTTTATTCAATTTGATGCTGGCTTGTCCAATGTCAATGCTAGTCTTCCGCAGTGGAATTTGGGAGAAGTGACAAAAGTAAACTCCACAGTTGTTACTCAATTGAAACAGATCTGTATAGGATTGAACGAATATTTACAAACAGTTGTCAAGCATTCAAGATGCAATGACAAGCATCGTTTTCAAAAACAATTACATTCATTCATTTTCGATTCGGGTAACTATATCAATGTTGACAAGGAGAATCATATCGAATCTGCTATTCAAGAATTATCGGCTGGTTCAGTTTTAATTGATAAAATTACTTCATTCGCGCCTTACAAACAACATGACTTTACATATTCGGCTACTGCACCACTACCATCACAACAAAATCAACACAAAATCTATGAACAACAGAATCGTCGCCAGAGTGAACAGATTCTTGGTAGTAGTACATCGCCTCGCACACCAATACATCAATACTATGACCAATCAACAACTACGACAACAACTGGCAAGACCATGACTGCCTCAACTTTGAGAAAGTCATTTAGACACTCAGCATCAGCAGCAGCAACTGCTACAACATCGCCACAACATCTTTGTAGATCCGGGCACCAAAGCAACTACACTTACTCACCCTCCAAATCACCATCATCAATTGTTTCAATAACTTCTCCCACAAGACGATTGGTTAAATCACGCACTACTAGTCGTGTATTCAAAATTCCCGATCAGCCAGAATTGGAGGCGATAACAGCTAGTGGTGGTAGTATTAACTCCATACCTGAATCATTGAGTTCAAACACTTTGATAAGTTACACATCATTATTTGACCAGTATGAAGGAGATGAGATAGAGGAAGAGGAGGATAATGCACAAGTGGAGGAAAATGACGAATACCTTAACACTAGAGAAGAGCTTAGTGAGTTGAGATTTGATGATACAAACGTGAATGAAAGCACAACGATAGGTGTAGATGCAGGTACAGGGAATTTATGCGAGGGAAGTACTGCAATTCGGTCGCCACAACAGTCTCATAACTCATCACAATCACATTCATCACATAATTCAAACTATTCCAAACTCAATAGAAGAGCCGATTCAACTTCAAACTCAAGTGTTGAGTCCCATCGTCTCTCAATTGATACCAAAGAAACGTCAATTAATAACCAAACAAACCCCGTAAATGCACATGAAACCAACCAGCAGGATCTGGATACATCAACACTAAAAGACAACAAAACCAAATTTGAGCCATTGAATGTTGTGAAACCTAGGAAACTTTCAAGTACTCTTAGTGATGCAAGTTTATTGGATCTTCGTCAACACAATCCCATCGAAGATGCCAAAGATTTGAGTCAATTTGCTACTCCACCAACTACCCCATTAACACCAACCACACTCAATGAAGAAATTTTCACCAATGATTCATCGATGGCCAACAACCACAAGTTTGAAAAGCCATTATCTCATCATCATCACCCACAACATCCACATTTCCAAAGAAAGCTCTCGTCTGCAAATGTTACTCTTCCATTGCAACAAGTGTATGCACAAGATACAAGCTCTTCCAAAGCTAAAGCGAATCCTCATGACGAGTTGGAAGATGAGATTAAGCCATTGAACGTAAAGAAGAATTTGTGGCTGAAAAAGAGTGATAATTTAACCCAATTGGAACCTAAAGAACCAGAGATTCAACCGCAGAAACTTCACATCGCAAAGAAGCTGCAACAAAAAGAGCAACAACAACAACAGCAACAACAAGAGCAAGCGCCAGAGTATATCAAATTAAAAATATTTCTACAAAATTCCAGCAATGATGTCATTGTTCTCAAGATCAACAAAGATAAGTTATCGTCCATGAGCTATATCAAACTGAAACTAAGTCGCAAGATTTATCATGATGCCAATCTAATCCAACACTATGAATTGGTACCATTGTTGTCACACAATGATGAAGAAAGAAATAAGGCATGGACTGATGATGAAATGTTAGTTTATGTTAAGGAAAAAGTCAAGTGCAATTTAAAATTGGTTCGTCATAATCGAGGTCAATAATATGAGAGAGGGTGATGCTGGTTTGTGGATCTGTTTTCTTTCCACGAGAGAGAGAGAGAGAGAGAGAGAGATGTGGTGACTACTTTTGATACCATGCTTTTATACACATCTAAGATACATTGTTATGTCTAATGTACCGAGAAATGAACCCAGTTTATAAACTTGTAGATTTGGTAGGCTGTTCTTGCATTTGTCACAAGCAGCCTACGGGCGACAACTGATACCACGCACGTTTTGTGAGGAACGCGACTCCGGTTGCTCATGCCAATGTATCAAAAGAGAATGGAAAACGTTATGTAAGAAATGATCATCTTTTGATTGTCGTTGTTTCACGCTCCGTCGATCGTCTGTTACTTCTTTTCCCCCTAAGTACAACTATAACGTTCCCAATGCTATTTCAAAATGTCCAAAAAAAATTGGGACCGGAAGGCGCTAGTAATTGTGATCCCCTCTAACTCAAAATTTTGTTGTCGTCAAGCATTCCATGTAGTTTTGTTTACATCAATTATGCCACTTAGATGTTCTTGCATACATATGCATGCAAAAGCACTTAGGCCCAGCATTTGGAAGCTTTTAGTAACAACTAAGTATATGCGATGGCTATGTCTTTTACGTGTAGCCAGTCAGTCAATCTTTATATGAGAAGAAGACTGTCCTTTTAGTGCTTTTGCCTCATAAGAAAATGAAAAACAAAAGAAGAAAAAGGAAAAAAAAAAGTGGTTCGAGATTCACTGATGTGCTAGAAAGAATAATTCTTCTTTGTGTAATACAATATTAATCGATCATTTTCCCAACGAAGAAGTTAATAGCCAACCTCATTGATGTAGAGTTGCACTTGGTAACAATCTCATTAGCAAAGATCTAGAAGAGAAGCTTATTAACAGTATAATTGTAATATTCTTACTCGCTTCGTCACACAAATGAAAGTGATTCTACTCTTCCCCCTTTGAGTCATAAAATGTGTCAATGCCATTGAAACTTCGTATAATCCATTGACTGTTTCAGTATCAAAGGAGAGAAAACAATAGAATAAGCTGGCAACTGGAACATATTCAGAGCTTTGTGTAATATCCAGACTGAATCTCTCTCTCACTCTCTTTTTTAGCATTTTGTGCACTACTTTGACGCCCGAAAGTCTATTAAACTGTCCCAATACAACAGAAGTATGAATATCGTTTCCAAATGGAGTAACTCTCTGTAGTATAAATTTCCATTAGAACTCATCATAGCTCTAAAGAAGCAGTTTTTGGTAAAGGTGTATACCTAAATTGGGTAGGTAAACAAGTATCGCATGATTTCACTAATGCATGGAAGGGTTCTTTCAAATCCTGCAATTGAGGTTCGATATGGAAAATATACCTACGGTTAGTTGTGGTTATCTCGGAAGAGCCGCCGATCAATGTGCAAAAAGTATGTAATGGTTCATGTCGAACAACCAGTGCATATATAATTAATGCAACATGCAACGCAGGGAAAAGTTGCATTCTGTTTCTTGTTACAGTCTCAAACTACCAATTTAATCCTCTACCAGAACAGAAGTTATTCAAAGCTTCACTTCTTGTAGTAGTGAGCCCAATTGTTTGCAAAGGTTATTGCATTGCGTACTTTCTTTTCATTTTCTGCCTTTAAAGGGAATATAGTAAAAGTGCTTTTCTAATAATAATCTTGAAAAGTGTACAATTAAAGTTATGGTTGGTTTAGTTTCACTTTGTGATAGCTTTTCGTTTCTTTTCCTTTTTTTGCCTATAATAATTTTTTTCTATAAATTTCACATTTTCTGATTATTCAACCTTTGAGAGTATATAATAGCATATATTTTCAAAGGAAAAGATTGTTTACATCCCTAAACAAGTGACGATCTAAAACAGCAAAGTCATTCACATTCGTTATTGTATTTCTCTAGCAACACGGGTCCCACCAAAACACATTCTTTACAATCTTCCCGCTCATTTTTACCAGCCATATTTCCAAAGCCAGTTTACACATTCCATTCTGTTTCCCTGTTCATGCCATCTCAACTCAATAAACCAAAACCATTGAGCCTAAGCTCATCTCCTGCAAGACCCACGAGCTTGTATGTCACTCCACCACTCGAGTTATCTGACGATGAAGAAGGAGAAGACTATCACAACGTCGAACAACTTCTGAGTAGGGCACTGACACCACTAAGTTCAGTGAAGTCGACCGATACCTTCAAGCAACAAGAACAACAACAACAATCTCAAATACTCCAACAACAAATAACTACAAAACTTCCATCGTTAACGATATCGACACCACCAGTTACGCCAAAGGAGGATGACTTGGGTTTTTTCAAACCGCCCCCCAAAAGATCCCCTTCAGGAACCAATTTACAACTTGATGGTGACAGGACTACATCTGAGCCAAGCTCGCCATCTTCAAGCACATCAAAGAGAATTTTGACATCACCGGCACGTTTCATGAAGCGTCTTTCACAAAGATTGAGAAGTGGATCAGAATTGGATCTAGCAAAGAGACCTGCAACTAACGCTGCAAATACAAGTGTCACTCCACTTTCTCCAATTTCGAACAAGTTTGAGCCAAGATCCGTTTCATTCGAAAAGTGCCCCACAACACCAGGAGAAGAAGAAGAAGAAGAAGAAAACCAGAGCGTAAATCTAAAATCCACAAATTCAGTTAGAGTTCGGATATCGCGACCTCAAACACTACATTCACCATTGACGACGCCACTGAGAAATGAAACCAAAATTTGTAACGTGAGTGAGCTGGGATCACCACAACCACCACAAGGACTGGAATTGTTTAAAAGTATCCTGATGGAATCGCCATTAGCACAATTATCCCACTCGTCGCTTACATCATCTGTTAATACTAGTGATGCTACAAAAGTTAACCTTCAACAATCTCCATCTACAGACCTTGGTGAGCAAGTTGAGCTTCCTCGAATTGATGATGATTTTTCCGGGTTTTTCGATTCAACTTTTGCATCTAACGATTCAATGATTTCCATTGATAACGCATACAATTTTGCTGACAAACACATGAGCATAGGAGGAGAGTCTGACATATTTCGCACACCACCACAATATCGAGGATCAAAAACTTCAGATCTGAGAGCACTAGATGAAATATTACCGTCCACGCTCAAACGGGAAAGGCCTAGTCTGTGTGTACAGACGACATCTCCCATCCAGTCACGAATCTCACAAGCTAGTTGTTCACCGGTTGAACCTAGCCCTTTCCTTAGACTCAATATATTCCTTGAAGACTCACAATCAACCCCGCCTCTTGCAACAATAAACGCAACAGCACCAGGTTCGAGAGGTTCCGGATCACCAGTTGAGCCATCACCGTCATCGACATCGTCCTCTGCATCAGACCATCATGACTTTATTGCCATCAAACTTCGGAAGGATAAACTACAAGATATCAATGAGTTGGTGAATGTCATTATGTTCAAGATTATGAGTAAAAAACCCAACATACGAGCCAATGATATCTATTTAAGCATATTCTTTAAAGATCTGCATTTAAAACCTATATTGTTGAGAGAACCAAGGAGGAAAAAACGTTGTCAAAGCAGCTCTAAGGAGATGCTGATTGACGATGGTGGCTTATTGTTGGATTATGTCCAGTTGAAGAGGAAATTATACATTAGGGCACAATTTTGACTTTGTATCGCATATTTTATATTAGCATGAATATATATATAAGTATATGGCCCATCATGTCAAGCTTGTTATCTCATGTAGAGTAGTGTCAACGGCAGTAACTACAAGGGAGCCGGATGCTCGTCGGTTAGTGTTTTCTTGTAACCTCGAACGAAATCATCATTTGGTCATCGGTCAATGAGCGTTTGACATGTCTCAGATCTACATGTAGATTGTTTTGACGCGTCAGAAAAAAAAAAGTGCAAATTTTGAACACCTTGTCCCGTATAAACAGACACACTCTCCTCTCACCATCTTTTTGAAAGGGGTCCATGAACAAAGGACAAAAGACAAAAAAAAAAAATTATCATTTTGAAAACTCCTTCTTCTATTCCATTTGTAGATATATTTAACCAATTGACCATCAATTGATACTATATACATCAATACTCACAAATGATTGACGGTGTGACTTTTATCAAAACACCAGCTGCTAAACCACAGCCACCAGCATCCAATGAAAGCGGTGTTTGGACTACTGATTCACCGACGATTCACAATGCTCCCTTGCCAGCAGATGGACCCGGCTCAACTTCATTTTCAAACTGGATCTTACTTGGTATTTTGACTTCAGTTCCTGGATTTATAACTTATAAGCTTGGTTTAGGGTTCAAGACTTGGTTGTTCTTTTTCATTTTATTTGCGTTACCAATCTTGATGGCTTATTGGACAGTTATGTCAACCATTTCACCAAGAATCAATGAAAAGGTCAAGTACCCCAATAAACCGATTTCTTACTACTTGGAGTACCATACTCCTGAATTGAAGGCCAAGTATCAAGATTCAAACAATGGACAAGGTACCAAGATCCCCATTGAAACTTTCCAAGAATTGTATTTTGATGGTAAAGTTTCCTTCAAGGGAGACGCTTTGGATGTTATGGAATATAAACACGAATGGGCAAATTTCAGATTCACTTGGGGATTATTTAAATTTTTCTTGTTTGGTATGATTCCTGAAGTTATTTTCCATTCACAATCACAAGATGAAGAACAAGTTGGAGAAAATTATGATCGAGGAAACGATTTCTACTCGTGGTTCTTGGGTCCAAGAATGGTTTATACTTCTGGTGTTATTAGTGATATCACTAGAGAAGAAACCTTGGAAGAATTGCAAGATAATAAATTAAAAGTTATGGCTGAGAAAATTGATTTGCAAAAAGGTGATTATGTTTTGGATATTGGATGTGGCTGGGGTGCATGGGCCAACTATGCCTCTACTCAATATGGAGCCAAAGTAACCGGTATCACTTTAGCCAAAAATCAAGTTGAATGGGGTAACCAGTGGTTAAAAGATAATGGTGTTCCACCAAGCCAATCAGAGATTGTTTGTTGTGATTATCGTGATGCTCCCAAATCTGGTAAACCAAATGGTAAATGGGATAAAATCACTTCGGTGGAAATGGCTGAACATGTTGGTATTAGAAGATTAACTGCTTATTTGGAACAATGTAGAGATGCATTGGAAGATGATGGATTATTCTTTTTACAATATTCAGGTTTAAGAAAGAATTGGCAATACGAGGATTTGGAATGGGGGTTGTTTATGAACAAGTACATTTTCCCTGGTGCCGATGCGTCAACTCCATTGAGTTTTGTTGCTAGTTGTTTTGAATCGGTTGGGTTTGAGATTGTTAGTGTTGATAATATTGGTGTACACTACTCAGCTACTATTTGGAGATGGTACAGAAACTGGATTGGTAACAAGGATAAAGTTGTCAACAAGTATGGAATCAAGTGGTATAGAATTTGGGAATTCTTTTTGTCAAGTTCAGTCGTGGCTAGTAGAAATGGTACTGCAACTTGTTACCAATTTGTTTTGAGAAAGAACCTCAACTCCTATAGAAGAATCAACTACGTTCCAAAACAACAGGGTCTTCAAGGAGCTATCAATGGAAACAGCAAATGGACAAAAGAGTTTACAAACTGGCATTAAAAGAGAGGGGGAGTGTAGAGCTAATGCATGCATTGCGCTGTATTGTATTTCACAATTTTATGTATATAGACATAGTGAGATAGAAAGTCAAAATAGCTTTGCATTTGTAATGTAATTTTTTTTTTTCGGACTTTATGGTTCAGTTAAAACAGGTGATTCGTTTGTGTTGTGAATCATGACCATGACTCTTTGCATATGAAGTCTTTGCTGTAGGAGACACGCTTGAAAATTAGAAGAAAATTCCGAGGTATAAACAGTTACTTTTTGTGCTGGGTATTCCCAATAAGGAAATAACGAGCGGGTCTCAGTGTCGGAAAAGAACAACTTTCCATGCGTGGTGATAACGACGAGTCAGAATTAAAAGACTTTGACTAAAACGGTCGCGTTGAATGAGATGCTCTATTACTCAGGGTTGACGGATGTAAGTAAATGACGGGGGACATGTAAGGGATGTAATTGATTGTCACTGCGGTGGGTAATGTTGTAAACGGGACAAGTTTGACAGAGTTTGATTGAAATATGTTTACTGGTAACGCATTAGGTTGTGACGGAACAACCAGAGGTATTCCCAATTACATCATAACCATCGTTATCCAATTGAAATGATTCGGCGAACTGGATAAAAAACGTTTTACCCAATCCCCTAATCCAATTAAACCAACCTATAGATTTACGAAATTCTTTTTGTTATCGACGCTATTTATTCAAACTAGCAGTTTTTTCTTTTTGACTCTGGTTGACTTTTTTTCCTGTTGTGCTTTACATTTTCTTTTTTTTTTATTCCTCGGTTAAGTCACAAATTCATCTATTCTTGTTACAATTCACCGCTAACTGGAAAATCAATGAGCCTAGTACTGCGCTCATAGAGGAATTTCCATCTCCAGTACTAAGGTCTAACACCAATGGCACACAACCATTGTACTCGTAGTACATAGCAGCTTCTTCGAACGTCTTAGCTCACTTCTTTTTCATTGTCTTTTTTGAGCGTTTCCGAAAACCGCTTTTTAGTCTTTAGTTCAACACCAATCAGAGTCAAACAAAATGCGTGTGACTATTTCGGGCAACTCCATCCACCCGAGGGTAACAAGTTGTATGCAGTTTATCATAGATTGCGACATCTGATTTCATTAATAAATGCGACATTTTATTAGACATTTGTTTAAGAAATCTGGGGTAAAAGGGAGAAAAAGAGATAAATGTCGCTTTCTCTGTCTTTCTCTCCCTCTATTGTGAAATGTCCGTCTTCAACCAACCTCCGTTAAAGTTCTTTTCTTTTAATTTTTCAATTAAGACAATATCCTCCTTTCCTTCCCCCCCAGATTTTTCTTTGATATATAAATACAATTGATTTTCTCCTTGATTTTTTATTCCTTTTCCAAGATTCCTTTTGTTTCTTTTCTTCTTTTTACAACCTACTCATATCTTATATAAACAGAGTATAACTTTTTATAAAACAATGTCAGGTCCATTCCCAACTGTTGCTGAAAAAATTAAAGGTGTCCAAGTTCTTGGCCCAATTCCAGACAATGCTAAACACATTTTTTCACAAGAAGCTTTAGCTTTTGTTGCTACTTTACACCGTGGTTTTGAAAAGACTAGACAACAATTGTTAAACAATAGAAAAGAAGAACAAAAGAGAAGAGACCAAGGTTACTTGCCAAACTTTTTGCCAGAAACTGAACATATTAGAAATGACCCAACTTGGACTGGCCCACCATTGGCTCCAGGTTTGATTGACAGAAGATGTGAAATTACTGGTCCAACTGATAGAAAGATGGTTATCAATGCCTTGAACTCGAATGTTGCTACTTATATGGCTGATTTTGAAGATTCATTAACTCCAGCATGGAGAAACTTGGTTGACGGTCAAGTTAACTTGTACGATGGTGTTAGAAGAAACTTGAGTTATGAAACAAATGGTAAAAAATATGCCTTGAACTTGAAAGAAGGTAGACACATTCCAACTTTGATTGTTAGACCAAGAGGCTGGCATTTAACTGAAAAGCATGTCTTGGTTGATGGTCAGCCAGTTTCTGGTGGTATTTTTGATTTTGCCATCTACTTTTTCAACAATGCCAAAGAAACTTTGGCTAGAGGGTTTGGTCCATACTTTTACTTACCAAAGATGGAACACCACTTGGAAGCTAAATTGTGGAACGATATCTTCAACTATTCACAAGATTATATTGGTATTCCAAGAGGTACCATTAGAGGATCCGTTTTGATTGAAACTATCCCTGCTGTATTCCAAATGGATGAAATTATCTACCAATTGAGAGAGCACTCTGCTGGTTTGAATTGTGGTAGATGGGATTACATTTTCTCTTACATCAAGTGTTTGAGAAACTTCCCAGAGTTTATCTTGCCAGATAGATCACAAGTCACCATGGCCGCTCCATTCATGTCTTCATACGTCAAGTTGTTGGTACACACCACCCACAAGAGAAAGGTACACGCCTTGGGTGGTATGGCTGCTCAAATTCCAATCAAGGATGATGAAGAAAGAAACAGAAAGGCATTAGAAAATGTCACTAAAGACAAATTGAGGGAAGTCTCTTTGGGTTGTGACTCTTGTTGGGTTGCTCACCCAGCTTTGGTTCCAGTTGTTTTGAAAGTTTTCAATGAACACATGAAGGGTCCAAACCAAATTGACTTGCCACCAAAGGAACCATTCAAGCCAGTAACACAAAGAGACTTGTTGAGTCCATTTGTTCCAGGAGGTGTCATTACTGAAGGTGGTATCAGAGCAAACATCATTATTGGTATTTCATACATTGAAGCTTGGTTGAGAAACGTTGGTTGCGTTCCAATTAACTACTTGATGGAAGACGCAGCCACTGCTGAAGTCTCAAGAACTCAAATTTGGCAATGGGTCACTCATGGTGCCAAGACCAACACTGGCAAGGTTATTACCAAGGATTATGTCAAACAATTATTAGATGAAGAATACGCCAAATTGACCAAGAATGCTAAACCAGGCAACAAGTTCAAGCAAGCATTTGCTTACTTTGCTCCAGAAGCTCTTGGTGAAAGATACTCTGATTTCGTCACAACTTTGATTTACGATGATATCACTACCGTTGGTAGAGCTATTCCAGGTGAGAAATTATAAGCTGAATGGAAAGTTACTGGTAACTTTTAACTTTTTTGTATTTATTGTATAGTTTTATTAAAGTTGCAAATATTTCAACGTGATGTTCTTTATTTTGTAGAGGAGATTATTGGGGGATCTGACTGTATTAAGACGACTGGGCTAGGGAGATTGTTTTTTGTATTGGTTGGGGAGAGACACGTGCCAAATACGGCTAGGCTAGTCAAACCATAACAATCATGGTAGCACTTTGACTTTTGTGCCTCGGAAAAAAAAGAAAGGAATAATTAAAGCGAGTTTAAGGAATTGTTTTGGTTACAGTTTTGAGCAGGAATCTGCATCACAATAGCGCCAAATACTATTAACCTAAGTTTTGAAGAAATCGCTCACCGTGTATTCACCCAAAGAATGGCTGATATTGTCATAATCGATTCAGATACAGATAGTGACCCGCCACCTCCAAAAAAATTCAAAGCCAATCCTACCACTAATCTGGCACCCAAGACAAGACCCTTTGAAGGAGTATCTTCGTCATCATCATCATTGTCATCGTCGTCAACAAATGTGTCCCGTTCGGCGTCTTTTGAGGAACTAAGTGTGGGTCGTGGTGGTGGTAGCGATAATGGTTATAGAGATGTCTTGACAGGTGATATGACTACGACATGGCCACAACAAACGAGATTGCCGCGAAACGAAAATAGCAACGAAGAAACTAGTTCAAGCAACGTCCAAAGCTCTGAAGGCTATCTCAGTGAGAATGAAGGTGAGGACGGGGATGAAAGAGTGAGATTTGGAACCGCTGAAAATGACTTCCAAGTTTCTCACGATTCAGAATTCTTTTTCACTCCCATCCCACCAAAAGAGATTGAAGAGACGAGGCGATATCTAAAAGACAGGGGAAGATTACAATTTCTTGAAAAATATCTACCAGCATCAGCATCGGGACAGGATATTATTAAGATTGTTTTGAAGCTAGGATTTATACCGAAAAATGTCAACTTTGATAACGTTGACTTACTGGCGTGTGTACAGATTCTTAATCGTGCCATGGAAAAAGTACGCTCAAAACGAGACAGACTTGATGATGTGTCCACATACGAAGACGCTATAAATCTCATTCGTGATAGTAAACGAATATTGGTCATAACTGGTGCTGGTATATCAACGAGTTTAGGAATACCCGATTTTCGTTCGTCAAAGGGATTTTATTCCATGGTTAAGCATTTAGGTCTAAGTGACCCACAAGAGGTTTTTGACTTGGAGATATTTCAAGCAGACCCAACACTTTTTTATTCCATAGCTCACATGATTCTACCTCCAGGACATACTTTCACACCTTTGCATTCATTTATCCAAGTGCTTCAATCAAAAAACAAATTACTCCGAAACTACACTCAGAATATTGACAATATTGAAAGCTACGCTGGAATACGACCGGAGAATTTAGTTCAATGCCACGGCTCATTTGCCACTGCCACGTGTCTCACTTGCGGAGATAATATTCCTGGTGAAAGTATATTTCCAGAGATACGTAAACAGGAGCTACCCCGATGTAAGGCATGCGACCGCAAGCGGGAAAGGTTACTAAAAAAGGACGAAGACTGTTATATTTCTGAAAGTTTTGGTATTTATAAGCCTGATATTACATTTTTCGGCGAAGCATTGCCACGAAGATTTCATGATCATATTGGTGAAGACATAATAAACTGCGATTTGTTGATTAGTATCGGTACATCTTTGAAAGTGGCACCTGTGGCCGATATTGTTGACAAGATACCGCATTACGTGCCGCAAATTTTGATTAATAAGGATCCAATAGAGCACTGCAACTTTGATGTGAGCTTGTTGGGTTACTGTGATGAGGTAATCAGCTTTATCGCCAACAAGTTGGGGGACGACTGGAAATTGCTACACAAGGATTATGACAATATACGAGGCAAAAATGGACAACATTTGGAGATTGAATTGGTGGATGCGGAGCTACGGGAGTATAAAGTGACATCCAAAGTCCATAAGGTGGAGCACACTCCTGAGGTACCAGAGGGTGCAAAACCTGAAGGATCAAGTGTCGTGAAACTTCAGCAAAGCGAACCAAAACACTTGAATGTCAATGGACATCAAAACTCTATGTCAAATGATGTGGTGAAAGCAGACAATTTTGGAAATGAAACTATGAAGGTAGGTGCGGTACATTGGAGAGATTCTCTACTATACACAGGAAGCAGTTTCAATGGCTCAAGTCAAGCATATGAAAACGAAAATATTAACTCGAAAGTGAAGGATGCCATTTCAGCCCCGCAAAGTGTACAACCGAATGGTATAACACCTCATAACAGCAGCTCCATTGAAACCAGTTCTGGTGATGACTTTAATGACGATGGCTAGAAGAGATGATCGTGTTAATGTTCGAGGTTGCGAGTGAAGTCACATAGCAGGTTACCGGTGATACCACATGGCAGGTTGCAGATGAAGGGTGCGCTAAGTAGAAGTTTAATAAATTGCATCGTGCTAGTTTAAAGTTGGCCCAATTTCTTCGCACTCACACGAAAATCCATCCCTGTAGATCTCATTTTTTTTTTCCAACCCATCTTTGTCCTAACAGACATGAGTCTACGGCATATGATATCTAAAAGTTTGCACTATCATAAGCTATGCGGATTGAGAGCGTCTATTCAATGTCAAAAGAGACTTCAGCATACAAACCGCATAGAGTCAATGCACCATGCGACTGAGCTGGATGAAGCATCGCAAACCACACACAGTGTGAATAAACCCCCTTCAGACCATTGTGGTGCCATCCCTATTTCTGAATCTTCAATAGACCAATTGGACGATGTGGAGCCGAAAGGAGTTCTACATCTGATGACACACGATGATTTATTCACCACGAACAACAAGATAGATTTCCAAAGGTTGAGTCAGTTCATAAAAGAAGCATACGAAAAGAGACCTCATGAAAAGAAATCGAAAGTTGAACCAAAGCCAGTGAATATTGATTCTCTTCTTACAAGCTACAAACGTGATGAACAACAGAGTGGGGGTTTTTTCAAAGAAGCTGCACCTAGTTTTCAAAGCAGAATAACGGTGCAATCCTTGGATTTCGATCTTCGCGAGAGGTTGTACGAGAAATGTGAAGCAGCTTTAATTCCAACGTTAACGATTATAGACGATATGCGATCTTCAGTTGAGATTTACCAATTTTTTGACGGCGTATTGCGGAGGGTTTCTGAAGATTTAGAGACGGCAAAAAAGGAAAGCACTTTAAATGATCGATTCTATTTGCGAAATGTATTTCTTGAAAGGAATATGCATGAATGGAATGAACTGTATGACAATGTGCTTGACAAAATATACGCCGACAATGGATCTGACCCGGTCAAGTTCAATGCCAACATTTTAACTCTCCCGACCATCACCAACCATGTGTTTAAAAAGCTCGGGTATCAATTATTCAATGGCAACTTGATGCTTTCAATATTCAACAAATTGAAGGATGACATACATTTATACACGCTATGTTGCAATCAACAAACATATAATGAAATTTTACGAACAATTTGGGTGTACAATGGTAACATTGACTTATCCGAATTTGAGAAAGTGTATACGGAAATGAAGTTTTTGGGGTTTGAAGGGGACTTTGTCACTTATAATATTCTCAAAACAGTTATTGATGAGTACAATGCAATGCTGAGTGGTAGTTCTTTTTTCAACAAGTATGGGTCGAGAGTATTAACACGAGATGATAACTCAAGAATCGCTTATCTCACCAAGGAGTTTCACAAGTTGCAAAAACGACTTAAAAATCAGTTGATAAAATAGGATGAGCTTGTACTATGAGATCTTCATCTCTGCAAATAGATTGTATATATACTTCACTGAGCCAATTTTCCAATCACGTGCTTGGTTCAAAAAAATAATATGTCTTTATGTCCATATGCACGACCATGCGAGAGTTCAATTTCTATTTATAAAACAAAAAAGGATAATAAACTATAATCTGGAACGGGAATAGCCACCGGTTAAAGCTGATTTATATCCATTCGCAAAATGTCACAATTTGACACATATCTTGAGAACTACGCAAACGATCAATTCAAGGAGGATGGCACTCGCCATGGTCGTGGTGCGAACCAGAACTCAATCCCTGAGATTAGACGAGAAAATTTTGACGACTTCTTAAGCGGGTCGGCTGATATCAAGCGTCAATTATCACAATCATTTAGTGGTAGTGGTGGTGGTGGCAGTGGGGGTAATAATGGTACCGTCGGCGGTAGTAGTGGGGGTGGATTAGGTACTAACACCGTACATCATGGTGGTATCAGCAAACCTCACTCAAGACGTAATTCAGCTTATATCAAATCTCAAGAGGGGAGCGATGCTGAGGATAACAATGAAAATAATGACAATGAAAACGGCCAAGGAAATGAAAGGAAACGAAGAGATAATATTAATGATAAAATACAAGAGTTGTTGACTTTGATTCCGAGTGAATTTTTCGAGATTAAAGAGGAGCTGAAGCTGAAGACAGAAAGCAGTCCCTCGGATAGATCACCCAATGATGACGATGTGAACAATACTGCAGGTAAGACCGGAACAAAAGACGGAAAACCAAATAAGGGACAAATTTTAACCAAAGCAGTGGAATACCTCCAATCTTTACAGAATTTGATTGACGAAAATAATCGAAAAGAAGTTGAATTGATCATGAAATTGGAGACGCTTAAATTGAAGAAAAAGAATAATGGGGTTGTGAATGAAAGTATACCTATAAGAATTGGTTACACGAGTGCCGAAAAAGCCCTTGGAGAAATTGGTGTTGGGCCATGTTCAGAGGACTACTTTAAAGATGTTTTAGTGAAGAGTGCAAATGCGAGCAAGTCGTCAAGAAAGAATTACAATGGGTAGTAGTTTCAATCATCAATCAAGTTATCTACACAGTTGTCAAGAATGTCTATTTATTCCTTTTGCTATAGTGTAATGTTTATGAACAATTATTGCTGGACTTTCACCCGGCCTAGCCTTTCCAAAGCATCAGCATTATCCTTCAACATATAAGCGGGTAGGTATTTGTTTTCACCGCCAGGAATCATTAATTCTGGATTGGGGACAGTGGTATTGCTACCACCCAAACTTGTGTATCCCTCGTCATACAAGGTGCAATAATTGACATCGGATCCCACCAAAAAGTCCCAGATTTCCACGTATTTCCAATCTAGTATAGGATGAATTCTCAAGAATCTGGGCCAGTTACTGTCGGTGTACTGTTCATCTTGAAGTTGCGCGCCATAAGGATCAGTGTGTCTGATTCCCACTATAACTGATTTGACATTTGTATTAATTTCGTTCAAGTAGTGTTCAAATCCACATTTCATTGAATCTTTGATAAAAATTGGGTTCAAGTGGTAGTATTGTGTAGATTGTCTGATAAATTCTGTCAACTGCGGGAATGGAGTTTCGGCATTGACGTAAACGGAATCTAGCTTGTAGTCGTGGGGTATGATGCCGCTCGAATAGAAATTTTCACCACGATTTGTTTCATGGGTACCGAGGAATTTCTTGTAGATCGAAGCTAAAAGTAAAATCAACATGACCAAACAATCTTTACCTCCATTATATGAGATTGCAATTTCCTTCAACCTGGATTAAACTGTTAGTACGAGTAATCTATTTTCTGAAGTTACGTTTCGTGCCAGTACATACCCGTGAAGGTCTATCGATTTCTCTAGCTTATCCATGCTCGATTTAATCTTTTCTTTTACCACTTGTCTTAGAGCTGGATCGTATTCGTATTTCTTGTGCCTTGATGGCACCAAGCCATTAGGCAACGTGCCATTTAAAAAATTTTGAATTAAGTGATAACACTCTTCGCACCTTTCAAAGAACCCTATCTGTTGTTTCGTAAGCTCTTGTGTCGTCATTGTTGGAGATAATTTCGATTTACAATGAAAAGTTGAAAAAAAAAAAAAAAATAAAAGAAAAGAAAATGGGAATATTATGGAGAAAGAGAGGGAGAAGATTAATTTTGATTTATATCCGACACTACACAGATGCAATTTCGAATCGGAAAAGACATCAATATAATAATACACTATAATCGATACATTTAACTCCAGAAATTTGTACATCACTTTTTATACAACAACTGTAAAAAGAACTCCTTGGTATCATTGTCCCAAAACCACCAGTATGTTTTGGACATCTTGCCTTCTTCTTGAGGCTTGTCAATTTCCTGTTTATTGGGTACAATTATGGCAATATTGTCGTAAGGTTCTGCAGAAATCACAAGATATTGTACATCACTTGGCTTTAAATCATCATCTTCTTCTTCTTCCTCTTGGTTTGCCGCTTGGATAAATTTCATACCTAAGTTCTGATTCTTGGACGTCAACTCATAAAACGACATCAACCTGAAAAATGGTTCATCAATAGTAATCTTGGAACATTTCACGGTAATTAATATACCAAGCTGAAGGGTTTCTGGATCACGTATTTTGATAACTTTGTACTCTGGCCGTCCTATCTTTTTCCACTGTCTCTTTTCCACATTGCTTATACTGATTTGGTCTTGAACTTTTCGTTGGAACTCTTGTTGTTGTCGCAGCTTCTCGTCTAGTATTCTTCTTCGCTCGAGGTTCAAGTGGTGTTTTCTTCCTCCCAAGTGTGAGATATAAGATGATTCGTTATTGTGGGTAGTCAAGCACAACTTGCACTCCAAAATTCCAAGATGATTTCGAAATACATAGGGGTCGTTATCAATGTCAAGAATATGTGTAGCCAAAAGTTCTTGCACCCTTTTCTTACTGTGCACATTTTGATCTTCAGTACTTGCAATTCCTCCTGCCCCCTTCTTGGAATTAACACGATTTGAGTAGTCCATGACTGATGTGTGTGTAAGTTTTGTATGAGATGAGACACCAAAGAGTGCTTACGATTGTTTGGATGTTTTGTCAATTTCGCGACATACGGAACTTTTTGCGACATTGGAAAACACGTCGAAATTTTTATTTCATTTTTTTTTTTTTAAATTTCCCTTTTCTGGGTATATTACCATATCATACGCCCAGTTCACCAATAGTTTGACCACACCCGGATTATAAACCTACTCACTACTAATACTTTAGAACCAGTTATTGTATCTTATACCCCTCTCTCTTGGATATGGACTCACCTGCAAATATTGGTGATAGCACCACTTTATCAATTCAACAAAAATTATCAAACACACATATAGATGGCATTGTCGACACCCAAATCACTGCGGCGGTACACTCTGGGATCAAAGTTATACAATTGCTGGTAAAAATCTCAGATGAGGCTAGTATGACTCCAGAGAAGAGCAAAGATGAGATAATTGTGCTAAGAAGAGTACAAGATTCATTTATCAATGCGAGTCAATTACTTCAAATACTTGTTAGGTTAAATGTTTTGGCGCAAACACAAGTGAAAAACTATTTGAATAATGAAGTTTTGTCTAACTTGGAGTATTTTGGAAATCCTACCTCAAAAGATGGTTTACAAGTTTTAGATTATTCAAAACATGAAAATAGATCCCTTCGTGGAATCTGGGTTCCTTACAACAAGGGAGTCAAGATTGCATTGGATTTCGATATCTATGACATGACAAAATCGTTGTTTCTTGTTGATGTTCATGATTATGAAACACTTCCCAAATACAAAAAGAGAACCTTAGATGGTGATGTTGTTTTAAGCAATGAAGGGCAAGGATCTCCTTCCAAGAGACAAAAAACTAACGAAAATCTCAACAAGTCTTCAGACTCTTCTACAACTAAATCAACTGAAGTGGAAAGTAATCCAAATTTTCCTTATACGCTCCCGCCGGTGACATTGGAGGGTACGAAAATGGATCTTGCGAATGACATCAAGCGGGTTCTTGGTGAGGTCTTTAAGAAAGATGATCAGTCTGAGAATGGGGTTTCTGTAAGTGATTTGAGTGCAGAGTTTGAGCTGATTCTCAAAAACTACGCGAAAGATGATATAAAAGATATACCATTGGATCAACGAGGACAAACAGCACTACACTTTGCACTGACATTGGCATCTGCAAACCTCGTTTCTGGTTTCATTGAATTGGGTCTCAATTCTCCAACTCGGGGTAATATCGATGGCGAATCTCCATTGATTGCATGCATTCTGGTTACAAATGCTATGGAAAAGGGGAACTTCAAAGAGATATTGTCGCAATGGCTACACCCTGATATCTGGCTTTTAGATAAAAAGAATCAAACCGTGTTGCATCATATTGCCTTACAATCAAGTAAAAATGAAAGCTACAAATATTACATTACAAAATTATTGGAGCATGTTCTATTGAATGGCGACAAGAAACTTGTGGAATTCAAGGAAAAAATTTTGAATGCCCAGGATACCAACGGCAACACAGTTTTGCACATTGCAATTGAAAAAGAAAACCGCTGGCTCGTGAAGCTATTGTTGGAACTCGGTGCTGACGCAAGCATTGCTAACAAACTTGGAATCAAATGTCAAGATTTTGAAATATTGAATGACTTGTCGGAAGTGAATGTGGACGATCACATTTTTGATTTAATCAAAACTAGTAAAGAGTTTTTTGAGGAACGCGTCAATACTGTGGGAATGGAACAGATTCTGGACTTGGAACAGTATAACGGTGGCAAGCCTTCAACAGCTCCCGATTCATCACTGGTTATTCTGGGAAATGTTTCCGACAAAATCTTTCACAGTATCCATCAATTATTGTCTGATACTAGTCTGGAATATACTAATATATTAAACTCCAAAAGAGAGCAGATTAAAGCTTTGGATCTGGCTTTACACGATGCAACTATCGTTACTGCTAATAATCGATTCCAAATAAAGAAATTGACAGAAAACTTGGAAAAACTAGACACCTTCAAATTGCAAGCTGCAAACGTATCAGATAAATTACTTTTATCGCAGCAAGAAGTGGTCGCTGAAGATGAGGTCAAATTTGATGACAACCAGCAATATGATGCTGACGAGCCATTTATCATACCACAACTATTCAACAAGCTATCAAACAACGAATCGGTTGAGAATCTCAAGAGTGATGAGAATTTCCTAAGACAACTACCGCCTACAAAGATCCTCAAGGCACGATTAAATGCTTATAGACAAATAAATGCAAAGTTGGAGAATGAACTACAAAGTTTGATCGATTACAGTGAATTAACAGCAAAGTTCAAGAACGTTGTTAGCATATGTACAAATGTGGGGATCGATGAGGTTGACGATCTTTTGGATGGATTACTAGAAGCTGTTGAGAGTTGAAAGGTATAGAGTTTGTTTCAACTAATGTAATATAAATTTTATTCATTACAAAATAATTGCACCTCATACTAAATCCAGATACTCAGCCAACGCACCCTTAATCAGCGGATCAATCTCAGCCAACCTTTTAAAATCATCAAGTGTTATTACATCTGTATCTTTGTTTTTCCCCAATAGCGTAAACCATTTCTCTGCTCTTAATTCGGGAGTCAGCTCATCTGGAGGTAATGCAGCCATGGGACCTATCATCTTGTACGTTGCACTTATTACTGGTACTATGTCATTATATCTTAGTTTCCCCGTTTTATTGTAGTCATAGAAATCAAACGACCACGTTACTTTCTGCTCAATCTTTCCACGACTGGTAATGCTAAATGCTAAAATGAACTCTTTGAAGTCGATGAAGTTGGAATTATCTTGATCAAATTGAAGAAATAGATAATGACAATAGTCTTTTGGGTCGCCAAAGGGGAAAAATTGTTGATAAATCTTTGCAAAATCCTCTTCAGTTAGTTGGCCACTAGGACAATCTCTCAAAAACCCTTTGTACCACAGCTGGAGTTCTCGTTTATCAAAGTATGTATTTTCTTGAAGTCTTTTGAGGTCGTCTTTGGACAATTTTGATGCAGCCTTTCCCATGACAGAGGTAATGAGCTCAATAATTGATGGTGTGTAAATGGGTATCTGAGTGCGTGAGTGAGTGTGTTTGTGAGTGCGTACGTTATTAGGCGGCTGAATTATCGTCGATGTTGAATTGACTTTGGGGAATTGTGTTCTTCTCTGTGTCAACTGTTCACTCTGAGATTGCCTTGTAAACAAATAGCAAATTTCTTGCAATGTACTGTATATAAATATCGTGGTGAAAAGGTGAAAGATTTTTGCAAACGACAACTCTAGGTTTACTTAGTAATTACATTAATCCACTTTGCTCCGACTCCAAGAATGCTCAGATACACTACATTCTCAAAAAGACTGTTCTCTAAGTCTGCCTTGTGTCTTGCCAACAACGGTAAGCCACAAAATCCACCAATAGATAAAACGATTGAATTGAAAATTGCCCCAATCGTTCGTACTGGGGAAACGATTGAAATCAAGCGTGCTAGGTTAACTTACCAATCACGCAAGAGAGGAATACTAGAAAGCGATTTATTGTTGAGCAGGTTCGCTAAAAAGTATCTTAACAAAATGACGCAAGAAGAGTTGGATGAATATGATAAATTACTAGATGAAGCTGATTGGGATATATATTACTGGGCAACAAAGAATTTTGAAGTAACACCATTGCCTGATAAGTGGAAAGATTCAAAGATCTTGAAGTTGTTGCAGGAAGAAGCTGAAAACAAAGAACGCGTAATATTGAGAATGCCTGAATTGGATGAAGGCGATTTCCTCAAACCTAAGAATTGAAAGATGAAAAAGACGTTGGTAGGGTGGAGGGGCTGAGAAGTCTGTACATAGCTTCTCTAATACACGAGGATGTTGACTTGGAAATCTAGGATAATACTGTTGCGCCAGTAATATTGTAGCGTATCAGATTTAAACTTATTTGAAGGGGGGTTTAAGCTATCTTGATTGTACCAGCCAGTAGCAACAATGGTGAGACGGATGGCCATAAAAAGGAAGTTATGTGAAATAAGCAACTATGATACCCTGCTTCACTCTTCTCTCGAGGCCAAATTGGGAAGGATTGCAATTTTGTGTAACACAAGTGAATTCTATATTCGCATGATTCTCTAAGGGCAATCTACCATTCACTATATACCACAGTAGTCTACATATGTCAATCGCAAAAAATTCAATTCCAGAAGAGCTTAGGTCAGATAGAAATGTTAGTCCATACATTCATCGAGCAATTGAATTGGAGAACGTTGAGCCAATAATTAGTTACTTTAATAAGATTTATGTGCTTGAATATATCCTAAACAACAAGATCCATACGAGATCAAAGTCCAATGAAGAATTCACCATCAAGCTCTTAGATGACACTGAGTCCATGAAAAAGGATACAACAGATGAAGGTCTCCATACTGTTTTGAATGATAAGAACTTATCTTTTCGTTATGTTGTGAAGTTTGCCTATAGCTTATTCAATTCATGTCTCGAAAGTCTAAAGTTCTACAATGCTGACAACAAAGCTCAGATGATCTCTAAATTCAGAGCTGCAATGTGTTTCTTGAATGTACTTGATGCATTTGAAAGCTCAAGTGACAGCATTGACTTTGCGGCGATTTTTGGACCCAAGATTAAAGATTGGAACGATTTCAAAGCCGTGAACAAAGAGAAACTTAAGGTGTTGAAATACCAGCTCACAAGATTAGCGAAGGATGAAGTACAACTGGAGGAGGGTGTACAATCCACCAACGCTGATTTGGAAAGAGAGCTAGAAGAGGAATTAAACAAACTAAGCACTGACCAGGGTGATGAAAGATTTGAGAAAGGTACTACTGAAAGAATTGAAAGTGAAGAAGAAGATGATGACATCACGCTAGATGCTAAAGCCACTCCCAAAAACCCTTCTTCATCGGATAATCCAATCAAAGATGATTCCATTGAAAACGAGTCTCACCAAGTGGACACATCAAATGCAGCTACAGCTGTCTATCGTGGCTTATCACAAAATACCTCTGATCTGAATCTTGACAACATTGGTACAGATGATATGAATCTCCCAGGGGCTCCCCATTTCACTCCAGACGAAGGATCAGACTCCGAAGGTGTGAAACTTCCCCATGCACCGAAATATTTACCAACTGACGACTTAGCTGGCATTAACAAATCCGGATCAATTCAAGTATTTGCCCCAAATTCACCTGAGGGCGATACCAAATCTGTGACAGAAAGCGCGAAACAAGCAAGTGTAAAAATGACGCGTCCAGCTCATCATGAAAAACCGCTTAGTAAAGAGAATATCAAGGAAATATTAAATAGGGATGATGTAGTTGTGCAAATTCAGAAGCACACTAAATTTTCCAATTCGGCTTTACAATTTGAGGATTTCAATGAAGCGGAGAACCAACTTTTGAAGGGTTTGGAGTTGCTAAGAGCTTTGAAACGTCAAGAAGAAGAATAGGGGGAACTTTATTAACAATAGCTAAATTAAGGGTTGAATTCAAATTACGTGTCGTCTCTATACCTCTATCATCTCATCGTCGCTCCCACTATCTACATCTGCAAACGCATCCTTCCCTGTGGATGTTTTTACATCTGGTTTGATCCAGCCTTCATCGTCGTCGAGATCATTTTCACTCTCTAAGTCTTTGTCACTTTCGTCCACTTCAAATACCATGTCACCACCATCCTTGGTATTCTCCTCAGTCAATTTTTTGCTAGCGCTCAAAAAGGTCATCAAAAACTCGTTCCTTTTTCCAACTCTCACCATCTCCTTCGCAACCTTATTCAAATACCTAGATAACAACTTCAACGACGAACGAAATCCGAATTTATTTGCAGCGATGAACCTTCCATGCAGCATCAAGATACACTTGATCCAGATTAAATAAAACTCAATATGAGGGGAGTCATGCTTGTTCAATAGTTCCCCAATGAAGTGAAGAACTCGGTCAACATATATCTCGGGAATATCTTGACACACTAACTTGATATCTACCAAAGGGATACTTTCCAAGACCTGATGAATTAAATAAGTTTCATTCAATCTCAATGCCATAACCAATGCAATCAAGTACTCCTTCTCTTTTAAAGACTCTAATGCAGATTCAGGGGTAACTTCAATGTCCAAATCGAATGGATCAAAAACTAAGTCTTGATTGACGGAATACACCAATAATCCCTCTGTGGTTGTAGCAGCAAATGAGGATGTTGTTGGTGAGAATTGGACTGAGGTGACTTTGATTTCGGGTCTCACCCTACGCTCACTTGGATCTCCTCCCCTCAGTGACCCTGGTAAAGTGTTGTCAAGCCTATCCTCCAAATCACTATTCTCACCATTTCTGTCTATCAAGTCAGCGTTGAGACCAGAGTCTGTAATTTTGCGGCTGTTCAAGTATTGAAGAGTTCCATCAATGGACATATTCTCAGACACAACGAACCTTTTCAACAAAACTTCACTGTCGATATCATACATGCAAATAGAATTGTTGTTACCTGCAGCCAATAGCGTAAGACCATCAAAGGAATACGTGATAGTGGAAAAGTATTTCCCACGCTTTGAGTTCTTGCTCACAAACCTATCTTCAAGGTATCTTCCGCTAATGATGTCCTTTCTTCCATCCAATAAATGTAATTGCTTTGCATCCTCGATGTCATAAACAGCAATATGCCCATCCAAAGTGGAGACTGCCAACTCTTTACAATCCGGTCTCATGCTAATACACAAGACATCGCTTTGCACCTCGATTGGTTCAACTGTTTGATTTCTGGAGAATATATTCCATATTCTAACCGTTTTATCCCAAGATGCGGAAGCAAGAACAGAATTTTCTTGACCAAAAGATAAGCAAGAGATTGGTCCCTCATGACCGGTCAACGAGTCCAATAAATTTCCAGTCTGAACCGACCACACATAAATTTCAAAACTATCTTGAGACCCGCCAACAATTACCTCCTCACTTGGATCCACAGCAAGACAATTGAATTGTATTCTAGAAGTGGCAGTAAATGTTCTGAAATTTCTGAACCGAATCAAATCAAATGCACGAATTGTACCATCCAACGACGACGAAAACAATACCTGTCCCTTTCTAGCAAACTGTACTTGAGTTACAGGAGCTGAATGCTCATTAAAAGTCATCAAACAGAAACCAGAAGCTACATCCCAAATTTTTATCCTTCCATCGTCCGAGCCTGTAACCAATCGTGAACCGTCTGGTGAATAGTAAAGTGTATTCATGGAATCAAAGTGACCTTGCTGTTTGAGGATATATGATTCACTTTGCCACTCGTAAACTAGCAACTGACCCAACTTCGAAGAGCCAAAAGCGAGCCATTCCCCGGTGTTGTTGATGTTTACAGTGTTTATAGTGTTTTGGCCCATACTTAACAGTTGTATAAGAGTAAAACCATCACTGATGTCGTAAACTCGAAACTCTCCATTGGAAAATCCAACAACTAATAGAGAAGACATTGCATGAAATGTGGCACATTTGAGCTTTCCATTGGCGTAGAAAAAGTCCTTTGAGGTGATTCTCCAATCTGGGTTTGAAACTTTTTGACCTTGCTCATCGCCATCTTCCTCATCTTCATGGTCTAGTTCAGAAAATTCCCATTTGAACAACGCTCCATCCTTACTAACGGTGTAAATGATTTCCTGATCCTTGCTGAAAAACGCATTTACAACGTAATCACGATGTCCTGAAAAGGTTCTAGCAACGTTTTTCTCATCTGACTCTAGGGAATAAATCTTTGCTGTCATGTCTTTGCTTGTACTTATGAAGAATCGAGAGTCTTGAGACCACGATATATTCAACACATCGTCAAAATGTCCCAGGTAAATTCTGTGTCTAACAAATGGTGCAAATTGTCTATCCTCAGTGAAATCAGGAGTTTTCCAAACTTGAATAAATCTTCCAATGGCCACAGCGAGGTATTTCCCACAAGGGCTAAATGCAACAGCATTAACTTCGGATTTAAAGTTGAAATGATGAAGCACTACCCGAGAAACAAAATTTAAAAGTATTGCTCGTCCATCTTCGTCAATGGATATCAAAAGCGTATTTTGTTTGTTTAAAGCCATGCATTGTATGTTCTTGCGATGCTGGTAGCTGAAAGTAAACGACTGAGATTTTATTAGATCAAAACATGATACTCTATTGCCAACAGGGGATAAAAGTTTGGTTCCATCTTCCGTAAATACCAAGTTCCCCTTTTTGTACACTGTTCCAAGCAAATTAGAGAACTTAAAGTCTGATCTCATTGCAAATGTAGTGGTGATGGTTTGGGACCTCTTCTTGGGATGAGTTGAGATTACCTCTATTTCTGCAAGAAAAAAAAAAAAAGAAAATAGGAAAAAATTGGCGATGATCTTCGGCTTGTTACGAGTGAGTGCTTCTTGATACATCATCAAATAGCTACAATGTCAGGAAGTCTATCATCACGAGTCATGAACATGAAATTCATGCAGAAAGCAGAAAGCACTCAGGTGAGCGATAATCGTGAAGAACAGAGGCGAAAAATTGATGACGTCTCCGAATGGCTGTTGCCGCTGCTGTCAAAGATTTTAAAATTGGCACAGCGTAAACCAAAGATTGAAGTACTCGGATATGGGTCTATCATGAGTGATCGAAACTATACGAGCCGAAAGTCATGGATCGCGGCTACAAATAAAACCGATCTTAATAATGATGAGAGATATGAGCCTAGTCGCAGTCGACATAAAGACGTACCGAATGTTGGAGAGCTTGATACACTTTGGAGGAAGAGAAAGCCGGAAGGCTCTCCAGACAGAAGAAACAAGAGGCGAGCTACGTAAAGTACCAAACGCATACTGCCCTGCTATTTTCTTTTAGAGCTACGACCTGCCTCCTTCTCTTTGTTGGCTTCTTGGATGAATCCGCCTTTCGTTATGACATCTCTTGCAACAGAATTGATGTGCTTAAATCTGTCGGGCCCTAAATGAATACCACCAAAGTATCGACTGACAACTACAACCACATTCCACGCATCCATCATCTGCACTAGAGTTAGTAATGGTCGCCGTCGCAAATAAACAACTAATACATACCTGAAGTAAATGTAGCAATCTTCCTCCGGCGGCTGTTTCACCGTCGTCATCACAATCTTGATAGATTATGTTGTCTTTTTTGATCCTCCAGCTTGATATATTGTGTGCAGCTTTTGCAACTTTCTTATCCAGTAGTAGGCACTCTATACTCAGTTTTGCCTCCTCTAAACTGTGAACTTCCAATGCATGAGCAATAAACGTAGAGCGGCGATCAGTTATAACGTCCGAATTTACCCAATTAATTGTTATATCTCCCGCCTGCCCAGTTTGTTCTGCAAGCGACGATTCATTCTCAGCAGGCGAATCTTCTAAGTGCGACTCTGGTTGCACCTCTGCTTCCTTGTTGGTCGGCGGTTTACGATGCGCGAGATATTCGTCAAGAATTTCCAGTAAGTGAGTCAATAATTCGTACATAATGACTTGACCAGGGACAAAGGTTTTAACTATCAAAGAAGTGACCAATTTTACCAAATATACGGTGTCGGTGTATCTTAACTGATCTTTATTTGCAATTGAAAGTAATTCAGGACTTTGATTAGGATAACTAAGTGGAAAATGGAGCTGGATCTCAATCAGTTCATGGTTGGGTACGACATACCTGTAAATTTGCGGAGCTTCCTGGTTTACAGATTCTGGGTATATAGCTTTAATCGCATTTACCTCGTCAATTAGTTCTTCCACTGACATTGAGGAATGTTTCGTGATTGCAAACTTCAATAATTTCTGGAATTGTTGAACCGAAAATTTAAACTTTTTGATGTGTTTGGTATGAATCGAGCTGAGCTACTCAAACAAGAAGGGAATAAAGCATACACCAATCATGAATATAGGAAGGCTGCAAAATTTTACCGCGATGCAATACAAATAGATACGTGTAATCCCGTATTGTACGCAAATCGGTCGCAATGTTTCTTACAACTAGGCGATTACGAGAGGGCCCTCAAGGATACAGACAATGGATTGAAGTTTGAAGGATCAAGCAAAATTGCGGTGAAGCTCCACTACCGGCGTGCCAACGCTCTTTTGGGACTTGGTAGGACTCAGGGCGCAAAAGAGGCGCTTCAAAAAGTTCTTGACTTGGATCCCCAAAACCACAGCACCCATGATCAGCTCGCCAAATTGGGGGCCAAACGAATCACAAATGGCGTGTCTAAGAATGACGACGAAAACCAAAGTTCGAATCCAAATCGGTTGGATGCTTTGGGGGCCAAACGAATCACAAATGGCGTGTCTAAGAATGACGACGAAAACCAAAGTTCGAATCCAAATCGGTTGGATGCTTTGGGGGCCAAACGAATCACAAATGGCGTGTCTAAGAATGACGACGAAAACCAAAGTTCGAATCCAAATCGGTTGGATGCTTTGGGGGCCAAACGAATCACAAATGGCGTGTCTAAGAATGACGACGAAAACCAAAGTTCGAATCCAAATCGGTTGGATGCTTTGGGCCCGCCTACGGCTGCTCTGCCCATGCGTTATCTCACGGCGTTGAGGTATATGAGTGATGACAAGAAAATAGGTGGATACAAATTTGTTTTGAATCTTGACGAAACCTCCTACGTTGAGCTTTTCAAGGACTCTGGAATAGACAAAGAATTCTTAGAGTTCTACTTGTGTGCTGCTCGTTATGCGTTGGACAATGACCACTTCATACAAGACCCCGAATGTGTGATCTGTAATCGTTTGCAGTCATTTGCAAAGTTTAAGCACTACAACTTGGTAGAGAATGAATGTGACACTGCCGTAAAAGAGCAGATTTTGCAAATTGTGGAGCATAAATATCCACTGATGTTGGATCAATTTAGGCAATATATTATCTAGCTAATCTAAACACCTAAAATTGCTTGATTTCCAAACTTTTCAAAAACCCTACTTTCCTATTGGTAGGCCATGGCCCTGTTGGTTGCACTTGTAAAGCGCGTGGTACATATTCTGTTAAGTCAATCTTTAAATATTTAGTAAAAATCGTTGGAATAACAAAAATAAAAGCAAATAACAGCATGCTGAATAAGAAAAGGAAAAAGTACAATATAGCTTGCAACCTGCGTTTTTTCTTCTGTCTCTTTGACAAAACACGGGGACGAATCTGATTTCCTGGTTTCAACCAGAAAAGCATCAAGGTGTGCCACTTGTCTGCGTACGGGATTAACAAGATCGGAATCTGAGTGTACAATATGACATGTGCTGCAAATAGATCACCAACAAAGTAGGTCATTTCCGAAGTCTTGCAGAAAAATTCCCTTATTGGCTGCGTGATTACGTACCAACCTAATCCAGCAGTTGCCCATTTCCCTGACCACCAGGAACGGTTGGATCGATCGTGTCTGAATTCTTTTGACACGAATATAATTGTCGTCATTTGCAAAAACCAACATTGAATCAATGTGGCAAGAGTGAATCCCAAAATCGTATTCGCAAAGTCCCAACCTTGCAAGAGCCATAGTAATTCAAAAAAGAAAACGTGGTTGATTACGGCCAAGGAATGAGCAAAGGCAGCCAAAAATGATGGAAGTTTTTTGCAAAAGAATGTGAAGATTGGACCAACAAGTATGGACACAAAAAAGATGACCAACAAGAGCACAAAGTTGATTACTATGGGTCCGAAAGTTACAACAGCAATTCTCAAAACGCTGTTCGTCGGTGTAGCCCTGACATTGCCATTCTGTGAATTTGCAAACAAGTATGCCACCCCAATGATTGCAATCACTGACAATTGAAAAACTGATTCGGTAAACATAAGCTTGGCTCTTGATGGTTTGACTTCACTAACCACTTTGATTTCCTCATTCAAGCTCATCCTTTTGCTCTTCACGCCGACGATTCTGCTCCTTCGCAATCTCGTAAAATTTATCCACGAAGAGATTCTGGCCTTGCTGTTGCCGCGAAGTAACCAATGAATAAACTCCTTGTAATCCAAAAAAAAATCATTCCACGAAAATTGATTAGGGTTGTACAAGAAAGGGCAAATTAGCAAACCAACAACAGACATCCAAAAATACAAAAGCAGTGTGATCCACATTGATATGGAACAATAAATTATGAGTAATCCGCATATGATCCCATAGTAAAGGCTCTCCACGGCAAATCTTGAGTAAAGAGTTACAAATGGAACTCTTATTGTTGCAAATCCCCTCCCTGTTGCAAGATAGCGCGCACCACCAATGGAAATATCACTTGCTAATGAATGTCCGTAGATCTTACAAATGAATACTTCAAACAATGGTGAAAAAGATGCAAATTGCTTGCTGAGTCTTGTTATAGCTTTGTAAAATCCCCTCTCTGTTAATTCTTGGACACCTAATGGGACAAAGGAGATAATAAACACAATGAATATTGAAACAACACACCTTTGCAACCAATGAATGACAGGAATCAAATTGTAACAACCAGAGGGTCTCTTCGGATCCGTGATTGGTCTAAATCTGTCGTACTCACATATAACGCTTTCTCTACTCAAAGATGCAAGGTTTGCTGAGACCAACAAAAACAACTGGATCGAAAGAATGATGAATACATTGTTCAAATGGAACCCTGGATGTGCATAATAGAAAGACAAGAATCGATCAATGGGCAACTGAGTACCTAAATAAAAATACTCTCGCGACAACATTTGCTCGCCCATTCCGGCTCCAATTTTAGTTGTAAAGTTGAGGATAGATCCAAATCCTAAATCCCGTCCTTTACCGCATTGCATATACTCGCAATGCTTGATTCTTCCACCACGGAGGAGAACATTCATTCCCGCGTAAATATCCTCATTGAGATGCAAACCTTTCTGAGCTTTCGAAACGCCGCCTCTGGTGGTCATGAAAATCCCATTCAAGAAATCAGGATGGCCATAATGTAGCTTACCGCCAATATGGGCAAGAGTTCTGGCAAAGAGGGTACCAAATGTTTGCTCTTTTCCTGCAGCCACGTCACCAAGAATACCAATATTTTCAGAAAAAATGTACTCTCTTGTTCCAATGATAGCCACTGGAAATGCCAGATTTGAACGCTCTAATTCGTTTGTATACGGATCCAACGGAAACGTTGCTTCTTCGAATTCAGCTAATACGCTGCGAATCTTAAGACATTCTTCCAAGTAGTTATCTTGATTTGCATCAACTAGCTGAATATACTCACCACGACAAAATATCAACGAGTGATTTTGGTTGTCCGACTTTCCATCTCCCAAAATCGGATTGCCAGATAATCTCACTCTATATTTTGGCTCTCTATCTCCATTTTCCAAAAATGAGCAGCTCCCATCAATGAGTGCCGAGTAGAAGGTAACTGCCCCTGTATTTTCATCAATTTCTTCATCAAGGTAACAAATTTGAAGCTCTGGGTAAGCCCTCAACAAAAAATCAGTGTTTTCTCTTTCTTCCGGCGTGAAATATTTCATTCTTTGCATTGATGTGATGATTCTGAATTTTCGGTGAGCCATGATTGCAGCATGCTCTATTTTCTCAGCATCGTCACCAAAAGAACTGGATCCTTGATTTTCCACATCAAAAAGAAGCTTTATGGCTCTTGCGTAATTCATAAAACCGGAGATTGTACGATACAATGTTTGCGATCGAAGGGAAGCCCAAATTCTTGTCCTGAGAATGTATTCGGGTGTTGCAATTTTGAATCCAACAGAGTAATACGGCAAGTCATCAAGTTTGTCTTTCCCAGTATCGGTTGATGCTGAGTCTGACTCAAATTCCTCGGCGAGCATTTTTGTATCTTTTACGAAGCAGCTCCACTCTAATGGATGTAACTGTTTCAAGTACTCAAGCATTGTCACATGTGAGTATTGCTCCTCCTCTCTTATAATTTCTCTCAAGGATAAGATAATCTTTTCACTGTAATGAGGAACTAACACAGAAAATGACGGCACAAAATGTATAGGTCCCACTTCCGGCATAGGTGTTGACAACGACTGAGCAAAAAAAGTTATTCGTCGTTGAGCCTCAGATTGTTTGCTAAACAATGTCGACTTAAAAGACTGGTCTTCTTGAGAAACGAAAAACATCGGTTCTTTCAAAATGATGCCTCCTTCTTGACTTGGATCCTCAATCAGTTTATAGATGAGATTTTGAACATTTTCCAATGATATCAAATGTTCTCGGTACATTGAAATGATGATTGAGTTCCAAACTTGCGAAATCAAAGACTTTGATCTGAGGTTCTTTTCATTAGTTACTGATATTATTTTGGAGAATATTCTCTTTGGTAGCCTTGAGAAAATGTTCCGCCATGGCGTCCAAATAGAAACCCCAACGTAGAAGGAGCGGCAAACAGAAAACAAGGTGTTCCAAATGATGTACCATAAATAGGTATCCAATATGAACAACACCAAGTTAGTCAAGTATATGAGGCACAAAATAATATACGGTTGTTTTGAGCATAGCCATGAACCGAACAAGCTTTCCCCTGAACAGTTTATATTCTTCAAAATGCTCAATTCACGAATAGGATCCTTCATTGAGAGCGTCAAAAAGAAGTATGACTCCAAAAATTTGGATATAAATATTGCAAGCCACAAACCATGAGATGCTATTTTGTCAGTATCAGTGAGCAAGTAAAAGTTGGTGATAAAAAACTTTTGCGGTAAGTATTTGCGGTTGGCGGAACTTGGCTTTCTCAGAAACACTTTCCCTAAGGGAGCAATAGATAAATACACGACAACAAAAATGGACAATGTAAATTGCATGGATGCAATTGTTAACCCAAGTTTTGATTGATTTCCAGTCCCTTGAAATCCAAGCAAGTAAACAGTTGGTGCAGTATTGAGGATAAAAAATAGCAAAGTCACTAGTAATCTTCCTGCAACTGGTTGTGCCCCGTGCCATTTCCGAGGAATGTACGAAAATTCAAACAAAAGACTAACCAAATTTATCATCAAAGCCACAGACCCACTTAAAGAAAGCAAGGATAACTGAGTTTGATATGTCGGAGGATTATCCATCGATGATTGGTAATTATGTGTGTACAAAGTGGGGGAATTGTAAATTGAGTAATACCAAAATGCCGACAAGTGAATAATCCACACCCTATGGAAATTTGTAACAACATGAGACCAGCTTCGCTTCTCTTTGAATGTTTTGTAAAATGCCTTGTGCCATTGCACTTCATTCAACCGAGCATATCTCTCTCTAGGGGGAAGTTTTATCAATTTGGTCTCTTTGTCCAGCAACACCAATCTCTCTAGCCCTTTGCTGTGCCAGAACAACTGATTCATATCATCGTAACCAATGGCCGTGCTGTGATCCTTGTCGCGTCTGTGGTATCTCCCATCCACCAAAGAGTATAACTGGTCGCAATAAAAATTGTACAAAGGTGTGATGATATGATCCAAAAAACTCACAGTCACTCTCTCAACTGGAACATCAGGATCAATCGAAAAGTAGTAGTCGTTGCAACACTTGAAAATAAAGCAAATACATTCCGGCATGAATCTTATATTGTTAGCTTCTCCCCAAATCAATAAATACAATGCCAATTGTATCACGGTATATGTGGGGGATAGTGCCTGCATGTTTGCCACCCATTGCTCTTCGGCAGCTTCAAGAGTTGGGACTGCTTCATTGGTGTCTTTGACTTTCCCATTTTTCACGTTATCGAATCCAACAAAATCATCCAAATCCATTTGTGCTGCGAAATACCACTTTCGGAAATTGGAATTGATTCCTCCGACATAGTCAGCGTGAATAGACCGCAATGCATGCTCGGGTCCTAATCGTGATGCCCTCGAATCCAAAAGTCGCATCAAATAGTCAAACATATTCCTTGTGTTGTCAAATTGAAATCCAAATATTGCAGTCAACTGCAAAAATACCGCTTCGATATCTTCTCTTGTAATCGGAACGGTTTCTTTTGGGTTCCAAGCAGGATATGGATCAAATTTGTTGGAATATATATCATAATAATCATTCTCTGCTAAAGTTTCACCTGGATTTCTATGATAGTACCCCTTGTTTTCACCGAGTCCTACCTTCTCAACCTCTGCCCATTTTTTGGAATCAAAATGAGGTGTTTTAAAGCCACTCATTGGAAATCCTGATGCGTATCCCTCTGCATTGCTATCTTTATGGATGGAGTTTGTTGTTAGTACCAAAAGAAGGGGTTGTACGGGGAATTTAAAACAGCATCAAAATCTGTGTCATCTCTTACCAATCACAGTTGCTGTCCTTTTTAATATCTCAATTGGATCCGACTCCTCCTTGCTCCTTCTCGAAGCTTTATTCTTTCTCGCTGCCATGGAGGGTTAACAAAGTTGCGTGGTTGAAAAGTGGTTGTAAGAAAAAAGGGAGAGATACTCAGAAGAATGTTTTTTTTGTGTTGCAAAAGTGAACCAAATGATTTCACCGATATAATCTACTCTAAATCTATACATGTCTAATTGACTGTGGTGCACAAATCACTCATTCTCATTCTCATTCTCATTCTCATTCTCATCTGATAGTTTCTCGGCCAACAATGCCTTTTCTTTGATTCCATTGTACACAATCCTATTGGGTGTATGCTTCCTCAAAAAGAGTGATGACTTTGTTATACGATTCTTTGCTGCCATCTTCAACAAGGTGGGTTTAATTTTTGAAGGAGCCACTCCTTCACTCAATAAATTAGCAACCATCCCCGTGACTATTGGGGATGCCATTGAGGTACCAGATAGAACCAGGGAACTATAAGGGTTTCGTGCGTTAACACTCTTAACATAAGCCCCACTTGCAAACAAGTCCACACATTCACCCCAATTTGAAAACCCTGCCACCGAATCATTATAATCATCAATAGCCCCTACAGTTATTGCATATTTTGAGCTAGCCGGACTTGTCGTACAAGCATTTATATTCGAATTACCCGCTGCCACCACAAATATTAGTCCCGTCTTGGTGGCATGTTCTATTGCCTTGTTGAGTATATGATTTTTGTATGCACCTAAGGACAAGTTTGCGACTCCCTTCATCCCTGAATCGATACGATGCTTGACAACAAAATCGATAGCTGAAAGAATGGTGCTCAATGAGCCTGCTCCATTACTATTCAAAGCCTTCACTTCCACGATATTCACATTCTTGGCCACCCCGTAAGTTGCAGAACCAATCAACCCTGCGACATGAGTGCCATGACCATTTGAATCACCTGATCCTTCGTTAGTGAAATCGATTCCTGCTGATGCCCGACCCTCAAACTCCGGGTGGTTAACTTCAACTCCAGAGTCAATGACGTACGCATTTACCCCCTGTCCCATAAATTTATTATCATAAATATATGGATATTGCTTATTTGGCCTCAACCGTTTTCTCCTACTGACCCGTGCCAAATGCCTTGGGGCATTGTCTTGAACTTCGTATTCTAAGTTTTCAAAGGTTGAATCTTCGATGATTTCCTGAATTAGTGGACACCGTTTCAACCTGTCAATAATTTCTTTCGGAAAATTCCCTGCGAAACCTTTGAATTCGCCGATTGACACCGAAGAGCTTATGAGGTCTCGTACTTGGAGATGTTTGGGATATCTTTGATCGTATTCCATGAAATTGTCCAAAGATTCAGTAGTTTTCAAAGAAACAAAGTATGGCTCATCTGCGGCGCATATGCATACCAAAGCAATCAATAGCAAATTGGATTTTATTAGCATTACAGAGTACCAAAATCTATAAACATAGCTACTGGGAATCTGAGACGTATTTATGGTTCGGATTAAATACACAACAAGATTTGGAATCTTAGCATAACAAAAAATCGAAGTGGAAAAATTATAAGAGTTGAACGCTAAAGATGGAAAGATGGTCAATTGGAATTTCCTTAAATTTGGCGATACTTTCCGGAAAGTGGGTGTCATTTTTCATGGCAGGTTGGGGCTTTCATATGAATCCAATTCGTCTTCCGACTCACTGTCATTTCCCGCTTTCATGAAATTTTCTTCCACTTCGACGTAAGCTATTTTGTTCGGTGTATTGGGCCTGAAATACAAACTAGTCTTGGAAATTCTGTTTGTTGTCGCGATTTCAATCAATCTCTCCTTGACGCACGCCGGGTTCACTCCTTCACTTAGTAATGTTGCTACTACTCCCGCCACTATAGGGCTAGCCATGGATGTGCCCGATAAAATCAGAGACCTGTAAATGTTTTTGAAATCGACACTTCTGACATTCGACCCACTTGCAAATATGTCCACGCATGGACCCCAATTGGAAAAGCCGGACACTGAATCGCCATGATCATCTATAGCTCCCACAGTGATAGCATAGGGCGAACTTGCAGGACTCATCAAGCAAGCATCAATGTTTGAATTCCCCGCCGCTACGACAAAAACAAGGCCAGTACGGGTTGCTTGTTCCATAGCACTATTCAATATTGCATTATGATGTGCACCAAAAGATAGATTTGCCACTCCTGGTCTACCACTGCGCAACCGGTGATTCACGACAAATTCAATAGCTGCGATAATTGTGCTCAATGTACCGGTGCCAACAGAGTTTAAAGCTTTGACATCAAAAAGTTCGACATTCTTGGCTGCGCCATACGACTTTGCCCCTATCAACCCAGCAACATGTGTCCCGTGACCATTGTTGTCTCCCTCTCCTTCATTCGAAAAATCTCTACCAGTTCTTGCTCTACCTTGAAACTCTGGATGCCCAATGTAAACCCCAGAGTCGATAACATAAGCATTCACTTTTTTGCCAGCGAAGTCGTTGTTGTATACATAGGGATACTTTCTTATAGGTAACAATCTTTTTCGTCTACTCAAGCGTGCCAAATGACGAGGAGCGAACATCTGAAAGTGGGTGTCCAAGGAGTAGACGACAATATCCAGTGATATCTCATCAACCAAAGGGCATCGTGATAGTCGATCGAGAACCTGGTCATTGAATTCTCCTGTGAACCCAGAAAATGAGCCTATTTTGAATGATCTTGTGATGTACTCTTTGACTTGAAGCTCTTCTGGGTAGGAAGCATCGTACTGCATAAACGTATCAAGTGTCTCCTTGGGCTTGAGGCTTACTATGAATGTGGTCGTTTCACATCTTGTGAATAGAATGAACAGTGCAAACAAGATAAAGCGGTGCATATCAATAACGAAAACTACTCTGGTTGCGAAAATAAAAAATCTAAATCTTCAATGTTTTTATATTTTTGCTTCTATAAAGAATTTAAAAAGTCAGTCTTACTATCTTGTGGAAGTTTTTCAACAAACTCCTTCACGGCGGCCAAGGCTGCACTTGAATCGGTATTCAACAACTTCATCAAATCAGCCCTTGTTGCATCATGCTTCAACTCCTCCAATCTCTTTGACAATTTGCTGTGGTGCTCTTCAATCCAGTTGCTTACCTCTTGATCATCTTCATAATTGACAGAAGGCATCCAACTCTTTAAACGTGCCACTTTTTCCAACTTGCTGGCATTCTTGAGGTGTGTTCCAATCATTTTCAACACATACTCCTCGTTCAATCTTCTGCGCAATCTCCAAAAGAAAAAACGCCTGGCATCTGACCATTTGACCTCACCGCTAATCACACCCTTTGCCAACATACGCCCAGATCTATCATGCAAGTCAACAAACTGTATTGACACTTGGTGATATATCGGCAACAATTTCTTTTCTCTGGCTGTCAATTTGCGGCTAACTTCTGCGTGCTCTTCCGGAGTCAACGATGTATCATTCATTTTTGATTTCAACGCAGCATATTTTGTGTCTAATCTCTCCATTGTAGCTAACAACTTATCACGTCTATACTTGATACTAACCAAACCTTCGGCTTCCAAAACACCACCTCTTGAATCGACATCAGCATACATTTCCATCATGTCTTCATTGATTGTTGGGTCCACAACGACCCATGAACCACCTCTCAACTCACCAAATGGAGGTATATATGTGAAGATTGGTTGCTCAAAATCAACCAAAGCATCAACAATGAACGATCCGTATTTCAAAATTTCATTGTACATATCTCTTTGACCACCAGAGAATCCTCTCCAATTAGCCAAGATCATCAAAGGAAGTTGTTCACCATGATTGAAATCATTGATAGCTTGAGCAGTTTTAAAAGCAGAATTTGGATGCCAAACTTGACCAGCCTCATGAACAAGTGTTTCAGTAGAATCAGGGTTTGCGGGATCTGCAGGAATCAAATTGTCAACCGTTCTGGTTTCAACTCCAATAACACCAATAGGTATACCCCCAAGACGTGCTCTTCCAACAACAACACCTTTCGCCCATCCAGACAATGTTTCTTGGAAAGAGTCCTTATCAAACAATCCCGATTCGAAGCCATCTTCAGTCTCTTTACCAGCAATCATCCATCTAACATCAAAAGGTTCTTGCTTTGGTGGGAAGTAATCGACATCTCTGTTCCATGAATCTTCAGAATCCAATATTGGCACCGGCATTCCACGCTTAGCTGGCACATACGATAACCACTCCATAATCTTTTCAACACCTTCCAAATCATCGTTAGCTGTCAAGTGCGAAACTCCATTTCTGTACATGATCTGGGTTCCACCCAATTGCAAGTTGGACGAGTACACCTCCTTACCCAACATTTTGTTGATTGCGGGAGCACCTGTCAAAATAATTGGCTGCCCTTCAACTTGAATAGCTCTTTGTCCCAACCTGACCAAGTAGGCACCAATACCGACTGACCTACAGGTTACCAAAGTAATAGTGAATATATCCTTGTAAGCTCTTGATGTTGCACCAGCAATTAATCCGGAACCCCTAAGACATTCGACACCCAATCCATCGTCAGCACCAACAACTGCTTTGATAACGTAACGTTCTTGCCCTTCCTCGACAACTCTTTCTGTGACCAATGAGTCGCTTTTACCATCTTCGTCCAATGCATGTTTGGCTTCCGGTGTCAAGTACAAATATTTGAATCCTTCCTCGGGTGATCCTTCCTTATTCCAAGCAACTTGGAAAAACGGAATCAATTCTTCTGCTATGCCAATTCTCGCACCTGAGTTGGCAGAAAGATAGATTCTAGGTATGCCTTTTTCTCTTGCAAGCTCGGTACACTTGTTGAAAAACTTGTCCTCCTCAGGACCAAAGGAACCAATTTTGTGGGTAATGTCATTTGCAACAATGACAAATTGACGTCCGCGAGGGTATTCCGGAGTTTTTGCGGTAACCAAGAACCCAACCATACCAATTTTGTTGGAACCAGGGTCTCTTTCCAAAGCAGTTAATCCACCATTTTCATCTGAGATTAATTCCAACCATGTAAACACGTCATTAGGTGTCTTTTGACCGTACTTCTTCCATTGGGAAAGCGTTGCTTGACGGAAAAGTTCAGGGAAGTCGTAGACGTAAGTTGTTCCCATATTGTGGGCTTTGTAACGCTTTGGCTGCAAGGACTCCTTCACTGGGTAGGTTGTTGAAATTGGTCTCAAGTGCATAGGTCCTGGGTGGCCAATTGATTTGAATACCCAATCTCCTTTAGCATTCTTCATCTCCAAGTAAAGATCCGACTTGACAACGTAACCAGAGACGTTATTGATGATAGCACGAAGTGGAAGGGCATTACCTTTAGAGTCAGCACACACAATTCTAATTTCAGCTCCAGTAATTCTCAACCTCCATAACCTTCTACCAAATCGCTCCAAAAAGGAACCAAATGCCGCTTCAACTTCAGCTGGTTGAATATTGAAAACATTTGAGAAATTAATAAAGATGTGATTCAAGTCTGAATTGGATGTATCAACCACCTCCAAAGTGTCCAAGATGTCACTCATTAACCTATTGGATTCGGCAATCAAATATTCGGAGATGCTTATATCGTCTTTGATCACACCGGTTCGGATGATACCCCTTGTAAAGAATCTCTTGTCGGATGGTGCATTCTTTCCCACAGCTTCATAAACATGGATGTTTCTGTTGTTTGTAAAAATTGGTTTAATGTCAAAGTTTGCTAATCTTCCCAACTCCAATTGGAAAGCCAATGCCGGTTCAATGTGTCTGATAACCTTATTTTCCAAGTAATCAGGGCCAGTGAATGTATAGTACTTTGGATATGAACCAACTTGATGGGCAAATACAAAGGAAATACGGCGCACACTAGCCTTGACTAAATCATCCTTGTACTCCTCCAAAAGATCTTTGACTCTTGCCAAATATTCGTTTTCGTCTCCATAACCGTCGATGTTGTTGATTACAACATTGAGTACATTAAGCAACTCTGTTTGTTCCTCCCCGGCCTGGAAGGTTAAAGCGTCACTTGGTTGAAGTTTTTCCAATGCGGCGGTCAACATATCGTCGACATCATCAAGATGTCTACAAGGAACCAAAACACCAGTTCTTTCCATCTGATCTGTCTTTGAATCAACAACAAATGATAAATCAGATACTGATGCCGAATGCTTCATTGCTGTATTTTCCTCGTCACTGGCTGGTTGTTGAATAGCGTTAAATCTAGAATTGGCAATGCTTGGTAACTTGAACTTCCACTCAATTATGGGCAACTGATCGTGGAAGTCGTATTCAATTTTGCCCAATTGGTATGCACGGTACGAACGTCTGACATACACCTCTGCAGCAGCAATGGCAACCCATTCATCAGAGTTTACAAAAAATTGCGACAAAACGTCAAACACAATGTGCTTTGAATCGACAACTTCTTGAATAATATCCAAATCTGGCTCTCTATGTTTGGCATACATTTCTCCATAAGAAGTTTGCAATACAGATGACCGCAAGATGTGTTCCAATTGATCAGATCTTTCCTTAATTGAAGGCAATGAACATTGAATCAAGATTTCTCTCGCCTTTAATGCAACCTTGGCACACCCACGTGAGTCCAACAGTGCCAACTTCTTCAAAGAGTCTCTGATTGAAGCTGCAACCGATGAATTCGATTGCAACAACGGTTGATATTCCTCAAGTATGGCTATGATCAAATTATTCTTTGCCGACACTTTTGAATGGGACAAGCTGATGCTGATAACTTTCTTCAAATCGGATTTGTTTTCATCTCGTAATCTCAAAATCACGTCATCTTCTCTGACATTTGGTCCCACAAACAAGCTTTCAACATTGTAGTATTCATCAATCAAAGATGCAAAGAAATCATACTCGTGTTCCACTAAACCCTTTTCGTATCTGGTGGCAATGACAATTAAAGGTGATACGGTATCCTTCAATGATGCCTCCTCCAGAACTGCTTTATTAATTTGTTTCAATATTTGACGAGCAGGGAAATCAGCATTTCTGGACTTGGATCTTTCCACCAATGAGGTCAAGGATTCATCCAACTTTATAGGCAATCTAGAATGCAATGCTGATATACATTGTTGCCATTCAGAGTAGGGTAATTCTCTATCCTTCAAAACCTCTACAATCTTTTTCAATGTCGCATTCATAATGACTTGATTATCGTATCCAGCCAAGATATTCCTCAAAATGGCTGAATAATCGTTAAACTTGTGGGCAGGTTTTGAACCACGAACATTTGGTGCACCCATGTCGGGTAATGTTCCTTCAAAGGGTTTTGCATGTTTGACCTTACTTGGATCATCCAAAGCCAAAATAGCAAGCATGTCACCAGCATTCACAGTGGATCCCGGTTGCTTAATCAATTGAACAACACCATTCTCTTGAGCCACCAATGGCATGCACATTTTCATAACTTCGATTTCAGCAAAAGTGTCACCAGCGTTGATGTGATCTCCACTTTCAACCAAATACTTGACCAACTTTCCCGGTGATGGAGTTCTTAATTGAGTGGGGTCATTTTCAACCTCAAGTAAGCATGTCTTTCCATCAACCGATAATCTTGTTGCTGCTGCCTCCTCTTTCCAATAAACGGCATGAGATTTTCCGCCCAATGCACATAACAACCCACCGTCAGACAAGGGGCGTGCACCAACTGTACAGCTGGAACCATTAAGGAACAACGTGTAGGTATCATCAGATGACTTCGTTGCAGTAAACTTGAATCTTTCGCCTTCATAAATAAACTCCACGGGGAATATAGTTTTCAACAAGTTTTTATGAGGGACTTGACCACGTTCCAATGATTGGATGTACTCTTTTTCCTCTTCCTCTGCTTGCATATGTGCTTTGGTCACGGCACCACAAACAATAGCAACAGTACGGTCAGGTCTCTCAGCTGTCAACTTCTTTGTAATTAACTCGTCCAACCATCCTGTGGTGATAGTGTTATCTTCAAAATCGGGAGTTTCTAACAATTTAATCAAGTACTCCACTGTGGTCCTAAAATCACCACGAATACTCAACTCTTTCAATGCCACAACCATGTGCTTTCTTGAAGCTTGACGGTTTTCACCAAAGGCAAAAATATGACCAAACTGTGAGTCAGAAAACGAGTGAATAGATGATTGGTTGCTGACTGAAAAGTAACCCCAAACATTGGATGAGGATCTGAAATTCAATTCATGTAAGGAACCTCCACTAGGTTTGAATCCTTCACCGGGATCTTCAGAAGTGATACGGCAAGCAGTACAGTGACCCTTTGGTGATGGTCTTCTTTGACTGACCACTGCATTTTCAGTACTGAATTCGAAATCGATTTCAGTAGCAGAATGAGGATCGGCTCCGTAAAGAGTACGAATGTCTCTAATTCTGTGCATTGGAATACCCATAGCAATTTGTAATTGAGCTGCTGGTAAATTGACACCAGTGACCATTTCAGTTGTAGGATGTTCAACTTGCAATCTTGGATTCAATTCAAGAAAATAAAACTTGTCCTCGGCATGGGAATATAAGTATTCAACAGTACCGGCGCTAACGTACCCCACCAACTTACCCAATCTGACGGCAGCTTTCTCCATCTCGGTAAAAGTCTCCTTCTTGGCAATAGTGACAGGGGCCTCTTCGATAATTTTTTGATGTCTTCTTTGAACAGAACAGTCTCTACCGAACAAGGAAATATTTGTTCCGTATTGATCAGCCAATAATTGGACTTCTAAATGCCTTGCATCACCAGCGAGCTTCATGATAAATATTGGTGAACCAGGAATCTCATTGGCAGCTTGGTTGTACAATGTGGTGAAATTTTCCTCGCTTTCAACCTTCCTGATACCTTTACCACCACCACCTTCGGAGGCTTTAATCATAACTGGGAATCCAATTTTTCTCGCCTTTTCCAACCCGTCTTCGGGACCTGTACAACAGCCTTTAGCATAAACCTCATCACTAACAGAAACCAAGTTAGTTTCGGGATCAACGCAAACTTCATCAACACCAGTTCCTGACCATGGAATACAAGGGACATTGGCATGTTGTGCAACGATAGTTGACGAAATCTTGTCCCCTAAAGACCTCATAGCAGACCCTGGTGGTCCAATAAATATAATTTTTTTTGGAGATGCTGCTAACCTTTCTGGCAAAAGGGGATTTTCAGAAGCGTGACCCCACCCAGCCCATACAGCATGGCAATCGGTGTTTTCGGCAATATCCACAATCAAATCAACATTAGCGTGGTTATTATTGTTTGTGCCACCTGGTACTTGAACGAACTGATCTGCCATTCTGATATACTCCGCGTTTGCTTCCAAATCCTCTGGAGTTGCCATAACTGTAAACTGTATAGCTCTTTCATCTCCAAATGTTTCATAAGCCCATTTTCTAACCGATCTGATTTCCTTGACGGCTGCAATACCATTGTTGGCAATTAAAATTCGGGTTATCACTGTGTGTCCTTGATGTGATTTGACAAAATCGGTGACTTTTGAAGGTTCAGCTTTGGAGACTGAATTTAATCCGAGAAAGTGTGGCGCCAAGTTGCTATGTAATGAAGAATAGTCCAGCATGATACTCGGAGTTGGTGATTCTGACATGGTTCGGAATCTATTAAACGGTCTGTAGAATGATCTAAGTCTGGTGAATAGGTTAGTATGTCTCCATGTCATGAACTGAAGGGGATGCCAAGATGGGTATTTTTTTTTTGTACATTTTCACGCGTGAAAAATTGATAGTTAGCTAGAGCAAGCTTCATAACATAGGTGTGTCACAAGCCCTTCCATATATTGTTCATGCTATGCGGTCCACGCTATACCGTCCTTGCTATGCAATCCATCCTTTGCGGTTCATCCTTAGTGGTGGCTTCCCTTGATGATATTGGCTTTTCACGCCAATACATACCTATTAATGAATACTTTGTGAATAGCGTTGATGTAGTGTGGTAAAACTCCTAAGAACTAATGGATTAGATTATGAATAAATCCTTTGCAATCCATATCATGAAGTTTCAAAGTCAATGGAGGATTCAAACTTGAATAAATACTAAACTTTTCAAAGCTTGATGCTACATAACCCGACCTTTTGTGTAATGTTGGCGTTTATGTATGTTTTTTTTTTTGTTGAGGCCGGTGTGCATATAACCGATAAAGACATCTGAATCTTTTGTAAGCTTGTAAAAACGGACAAGCAATAAACTTGGTGGGCTGTATGCGTGGACTTCGTGTATGAATTGTGTGCGTGTACTGTGTAAGTAGTGGACTTCAATAATCATACCGTTAAGTTCCAGCGGCATCTAGTTGAAACCACTTTGGTTATACGAAGTGGAGTGTTTACCGACTAGTAGGCGAACAATGTCGCATGTGGCATTTTAGCGACTGTCGTAAGAGATTACTCTTCACTCCCAACATAAAAAAAGTTTTGTTGTTTGTTGTTTGTTGTCTTGTTGGGTTTGGACTCCGAAAAAATATTTTGTGCTCGTAAATTTATGTTGAGAATTATTTTATGCATGATTATTGACGTCAGAAAGGGAGTAAACACTACAGCAAAGAGTGGTTGATAAAACCTGTCTTTTTACTATTCTAGGATTTAATCACGTGGGGCAATCTATCCTCTTGCGTAGGTCTCAGTTTACATTTACAATAGAGGCTGGAATTTCGGTAGCATAGGCTGAGGTCTATGGTACTCTTCTGGCTTAAATTGATGCATTTCCCCAGTTTGCAAAGGCGGTGGGAGAATTATCTTTGGTTGGATGTCACTTGTTGTTATTCCTGTGTATGGAGCCTGCTGTGCACTATGCAAAGCAGCAAAGCGCTGAATTGGAATTGTTGTTTGAGTAGAAATTTCAAGCTCAATCACTGGGTTGGCATTTCGAAAAACTTTCTCCAACTCCTGGTCAGTTTGAATCACGTTACCTTCGTATCGAAACTCTAGTATAGAATTGGAAATGTTGAATGCACTTTTAGCATTTTCCAAAAGCTCACAGAATCGTGGAGTTGCGGATAACCCTGATGGGTAAAGGAATTCCAACGATTGATTTAAGAATTTCAAGATTATGCGTTTTTTTGGCTCAGCAGGTGCTCTCCTGTCAATTGAGCTTTCTCTGGTAAATGCAGGTGAGTGTGATCTCAGGTGGGTATGGTCATGAACATTTACACTCTCGTTTTGAATTGTTGATGCAACCTCAGCTAACTTGTTTAATGAAAATGTATCCTCTTGTTGTGAGGAGAAGGGTACTGAATTCCGGCTAATCAAAGGGTATTCTCTGACAACAGAAACGTATAGAACTTCACTCACCGGATTGATAATCTCATCGAATCCGAAATCTTTAATCAACCCGCCCAACAAAGTGTACAACGAAATAACAGCAACTTCGTCATTGATTGTGGTTGTTGTTTGTGGATCCAATTCTCGGAAAAACTTGGCTAAATTAGCATCTTGGCAAAGTTTGTTTCTAAGATAATCCAATGACTGTTGGTTCACATGAATGAAGGACTTTTCACAAATGTATCCAATGCAACTCATCATGACAGATTTACCTAGAAATTGCAAATTGCTTGACCGCAAATCGTTGGAACTTTCGTTGCATGTTTTGGACCTTTCAATTCTGTTCAAAATTGTCTTTTTGGCAACCTCTGCCAGCGGCAGGTTAATCTCTGGCATGGCAAAATTAGACAATGGAGGGAGCCGAGGTTTTGTCATATGTTCTATCATATCCACCGCATGGTCATGAGAAGAAAACTTCTTGGTCCTACTGTAATTGACGTCATACACCTCATCTTCGTGTTGTACAATTTCCGATAAGAAGCGATCGCTCCCTTCGTTCGAGGAAGTGCTATTTCGTTTCTGTTTCTTGGTGTGCTCATTCTCTCGTTCTCTTTTGAGGTTTCGTTTTCTGTTTCTTCGCACAGACTGCACTGCAGCTCGCACCAACTTATCAAAATCATCTGTATACGACTCATCATACTGAAATTCTATTCGCAATGTCTCGGCCACTTTTCTAATTTCCAATTCCTGTTCACTTGCTTTTCGAGAACTAAGGTCCATAGTATCAATCAACTCGAGTCTGCGAGCGCTGAAACGTTTCCATAATCTATCATCAAGAAAATTTAGCTTATGCCGTATAGAGTGAGTCACTCCGAGTTTGGATGATTTGTAGGTGGTATAAGGTGGGCTTTCAAGCATTGTATGATGCAAAGAAAAAGTGGGTGCTCAAAAGCGAATGACTCTGAATCAACATTTTTTTTTTTTATTTTTATGAGCTACCAGATAATTGGTGGGTTATATGCCGAACTTAGAGCCGACAGGAGCCGGCAAAAGCCGAAACAAAACAGTAGAGGCGTGGTAATATAAGAGGGGAGAGGGTTAGATAATCTCCTGGGGAACCTTTGTGGGCTAGTTTTATGGATCTAAAGTAATCACAAATTTGCGTGGACATGACTGCAAACGCTGAGCTAATCCTAGCTTTTGATGTTTTGCAATAATCATTCAAATTTGTCATTTGTGCAAAGTGACGTATGCGTTTCAAACTAAACTAGCGCGTATTCCGCTCTTAATTCAACTACTTAATGCAGAACTAATTTGAAGAGATTGAGGATCATGGAGGTCAGTGCAATGTTGTTTCATGCTTGACGGCTCGGTGATACCAGCTATAACCCACCAGAAGACGACGAGAAGCAGAGAGTTTTTTCTGCACGCAGGCTACAACAAACACCACAGCTGGCTCTAGCTCAGTTGTCGGGCTACAAGTTAGTCTAAGCTAGTGGTGTTTGTTTAGTTCCGGTATGGTTGTCACCCTGGATCATGAAGACCTGTTGTTGTTATCATTTTGATGCTTTTCCCACTACACGACCTACCTAATAGTTGGGGATCTGCCAGGATACAAAGGAAATTCAGGACCAAAAGTTTCCACAGGGCAGTTGCTACTAATAATGGGGTAAAGTGGAGATACTTCGATCCCGTCGCCCTAACTCCCCGGTGAAAAGCCACATGTCATTCGACCCTGTTTTTTCTTCTCATCCAGCCGCTATTTTCAAAGGGTGAGGTTGTGGGTGTCGGGTCAATGCTCTGAGAAAGGTTCAACGAAAGAAGGTGTCTGCTTACGGAAAACTACAAAGAGAGAAAAGAAAGAAAGAATCTCAAAGGAAATAAATTTTTCGATTCGATTTTTCTATACACTGATGTCTCTTTTGAACTTATCCAATCTTTTTTGGTGGTCTTGGATAAATTTGATGACTTTTTTTCTGTTTTCCCTAAGAATGTCGTTGCCAGTGACGTCGATACCGTCCAATTTGACCAACTCCTTCAACAACATTTCATCATAGAACTTAAACTTGTTTTCGAGGTCATCTTTGGATAACGTTTCATAGCTTTCAATATACTTGTCAATTTCAGGTACATATTCCAGCTCGACGTAGTCCAAGATTTCCTGAATCTCTTTGTTGGATTTTTGGGCTCTACTCAACTTCTTCTTTCCAGATTTCTTTTTATGTTTCTTTGCATCAGCGGCACCATGGTATTTATCAGAGCTACCAGCATCACCAGAACTAGCACCAGCACCAGCACCAAGCACCTTTCCCAAAAGAACCAATGTGGTAACCGAAACCAAGGTCAATGACACTGTAACAGAATTAACGTTGAAGTTTTTAAAGTCGTTCATTACACCATCAAAAGTCAAGTCGTGAGTGTGGTGGTGGACTATGTCGGTCAATTGGTCCCAATGTGTTGTGAGTTTAGACATGACCAACTCGACATAATAATGGAGCTCCTCGGTTGTGGTTGGGATTTGATTTTTTATTTGATCCATGATAGGCTTTTTCTTGACACGTTGATGATATTAAAAAGTGTACCAACTATTGAATATTGAGGCAGCCGTGGAGGAGATGTATGACAAATTTAGTGGTATCTTTCTCTTAGTTTTTCGCTTTTTAAGCTTTTTTTTTTGTCTTTTTTTTGTCTTTTTTTTTGGTGGTTTGTCGAGACTCTCGATTGTGTTGATAGTTTGTTTTTGTTTTTCCGTTGACACATCGAATTTTATTCTCTTGGATTGCTTTTTGCAATCGAAAGCAATTGCCTTATGCGAGAGGGCAAAGGGCCTAGGTGTATGGCAGGACGTAGGAAGGCATTGGTAGTGCTTACGGGCACAATAGTATATGTGTAGAGCTCACGTTGCGATTGCACTAAATCTTATGGGGGCTGTTATTATTTTGCATACTTATGAAGCAAAAGTGTGAAAAGAGAAGTTATAATTAGGTCGCTCTTACAGAAGATTTATCCATCCATTGTGTTTAAAAAAATTGATCTGTCAAAAACAAGCCCACCAGCAATCTTAGTCGGTCCTAAAATTCTTCACTCTTGAGTCATCCAAGTGCTAAAAAATCGTTTAGAGTGTCAGCATGTGATCTTTTTGTGGGTGCCAAATGCAACTGTGAAGTAACGCTACCAACTCATATAAACTTTAGATCAAGTATCCCGTCACCAAACAAATGTATATTCAAATTTACGCTGATGTTCTCTTTTTGCCGCTTTTCTATTTTAGAGTCTGATTGTGACCAAAGTGTGGTAAATATGTGTTGTGGCGTCGGCTGTAAGTGTTGTGACACGACAGCACGTGCGTGGTGTACATAAGTGCGGCGTCTAAGAGCATCAACACACAAGAGTGGAGACGATTAGAGTGGTTACTCCTTAAAGAGTAAAATTTTCCAACTAATCAGGTGTCAACAGCTTTCTACTATCTTGTTGATAATAGAGGTCACATCCCTTAGAGCATGCTTTACGGTAGCAATCACATATCAGATCTAAGTGACACTCTATTCCCCTCTGTCTCAGTATGTTAAACCGTCAGCCCTATGGTGTACGGGGCATGGTTATGCTCTACGAATGCGGTGCTAAGTGAGAGAAACTCGATTTTGAGCATTGGCGGAACTCGGTGATAACTGAGATGAGCATGGTACTGATGACGCACTGATATCTGATCTCGCCATAATGGCTCTTGAAGATAAAGTCCTTCTACCGAACTGTTGATGCATCTTTCTATCTTCAATTGGTGTTAAAGTAAATGAGTAAGTGAACCACTGATGATAACAAAGACTCACAAGCAATGGCAAGATTTACAACGTTCAGGTCACATAGATATCTTTACAATGTTTGCTTGTCCCAGATAGATCCGACATTTTAAACTCACAGCATCGAGCTCCAAAATGCGGTGTCAATCCCCCAAAACACGGGTTGAGTAGCTCATGATACGGCTATTACTCATCCAACGCTGATTTATCATGTGGATTGCCGTCCCAATATGCTCTACCCCTGATTACTGAGATGTGACACTTGATGGACTACCGTAAAATGATTCAATCGATGGTTCAATCGCAGAGGTGATTTATTCAATAGGTCCTCCTCCGTATATTAAAACATTAATTTCCTATTTGACGTGTAGTCCAATGTTTCTTGTCTTTAACTACCTATCCTCGTTGTTTTCAAGCGCTGCATCCTATTTTAAACAATACCCTTGTGGTTATCTTGGTCGTACCAATCACATTCTAAGATTCAGCAAATCAAGCCAATCCCAAATCCTTCTCAATCATCGCTTTACAGATTGGGTGGTAAAACGATTCGTGCTTTTTGAATTGGGCAATGGCGTAATCACTACTCACTCCATTTTTCAACAATAAATACCCAGGACGGGCGTACTTCATTCTTCCCGTGCGACCCAACCAATCAGCAAAAATGTTGACAATGCCATCTTCTGCAGTGTAGTTTCCATTTCCGATCAAAATGTCATTCCAAACTGAAAGAATTTCGCCATTTTGGCTACTGGCATACTTTGGATAAACTTGTGGCAACTTTCTGACAAGATCAGCAGGGACATTCAACGCTTTGAATTTTTCCAGCAAGAATTCCAAAAACAACATGCTCTGCGCTCCCAGGAAGGAGGTGACATCAGCTTCACTAAATGGGATTTTGGAAAAATCGCCCTTTTTGATGTAATCAATCCACTTTTCACCGTACGTGTAAACTTCATTGGCCAAAGTGGTGTCCAAGACCGGCTCATCAGGGGCACCAGATAAAAATAATTCTTTATCCCAGTCAATGTTGTCTAGAATCTCCTTCTTTCCCAAAGGGGTAAAAAATTCATACAATGTTTCCACAAATTGTGCAGTGTCTAACGATTGATATCTGTACTTTTTAAAATAGTACTTGATAAACGGATCGAAATGTTCAACTCCACCTAATCTTGTCTCTAAATGGTACAAGAAAAAGAACCCTTTTTCGTATGGGATTCTTGAAAAGGAATCGTCTGGATCCTTTCCTTTCAAATCAATAACCAATTTAGTAAATTGTGGATCAAAAGTGTTACAAGTTTCAACTAATGAGTTCCATCCCGATATCATATCCAATTGTCTAGCCTGTTCACCATATGCTTTTGATTCATCATCACTTTTGCCTTGCGACTTGGCTTCCTTGGCAGCAATGGCTCCCAAAATTCTTCTCTCAAGGTACACTGTCCAGCCTTCATTTAACCAGAAATGCTCCCATGAGCAGTTGGTTACCAAATTTCCTGACCACGAATGCGCTAGTTCATGTGCCATGACAGTTGTTTGAGTACGGTCTCCACAGATCAAGGTGGGTGTCAATTGAGTCATGTTGGGAATCTCCATACCACCATAGGGGAAACTCGATGGCAACACCAACGAGTCGAACCTTTCCCACTCATAATCAAACACCAAAGCTTCAGCAATCTGAATGTAGCTCTCCATATCTTTTTCAAACTCCCATTGACACTGCTTCAAATTTGTTGGCTCGCTGTAGACATCTGATCTAGGTCCGATGGGCGCCTTGTGCAAATTACCAGACGTAATGGATACCAAGTACGATGGAATAGGTATAGGCTGATCGTGTTCGTAAACATTGGGAGTGTCGCTAGCTACCGGTCTTCCTGACATTGTAACCTTTGCTGGCGATTTGCCAATGAATTTGTATGGTGATTTCACAGCTGGCGTATCAAAGCATGGGAATAAACTACGTGCATGAATAGCTTGACATTGGGAAAACACGTAAGGACCAGTGTCTCCTTTAATAAACTGAATTGCTGTGCATTTATTAGTAGTTTCAAATGAAACTTCCACTTTCACGGCGGGGTTTTGGGGAATCGGGAATCTCAAAGCTGACCCCAAAACTGGCTTAGGCTCCTCCAACTCAAAAGTAACGACAGAGCCATCAACTTTTACCTCTTTGATGATGAGCACACTTGTATCAAGAATAAGCTCACCGGTATGGGCTTTGTTGATCAAATCGTAAGAAACTTTTCCCTCGATTTTTTTATCTTCAAATGAAACGCTCAATTCCAATGTGGTACTATTTACCTTGAAATCAGTATAATTGGATTGCGTGGATGGGTCCAATTTGTGGAACTTGCTTTTGATGCTGTCAATGATGCTCATGTTCTGGCAAAGCTTTAATGGTGGAAAATGTACCTTACGTGGTCTGAAAAATTATCCAAAAAAAAAAAGAGCCGTACTGCAACATTCGTGTGTTGATTCTGGTGATATATAATAGAACTCACATCCTTAAACAGTACAACGTACCTTACTAAGAGCACAATGAAACGGTCACAATTTCTATTTCTTATTGGTTTTCTATTGGCCTACTGTTTTTATATACACATCGGTGCCCCACTGTGGATATGTTTGCACCGTCAACAGCCCCTTTGTTTCCTCAGCTGTGTCGTTAAACACTTCAATGTACTGCTTTGCCATAGGTAAGCCAAATCCCATTCCTGCAACGGAGTGTCCACCACCTAAATGCTCTGGTGGAACATTTAACGTTTTAAAACTTTCGCCTTCATTACTTTCGTAAGTTGTAAATGAATAGTCAAATATGTGTTTCAAAGCGCGCTTGGAAATACCTTTACCCCTGTCTCTTATACGGATCTCCATAAATCGAGGTGCTTGTTGTGTGGAGATGGTAACAGTTACTGGGTCGAAAACCTTGTTTTCAATGTGCGCTCTAAATGAGTTTTTGAAAACTTCCATAAATATGTAATCCAAGTGGTATTCAATGTAAGGAAAGTCCAATGATGCTGCATTGCTTGTATCAATTTCAACCGGCACCGACTGATCATACTTCATCATTGTTATATCATTAACTAACTCAGCATTCTTTTTAATCACATCAGGTAGGTGAAGCATCTTAACTATACCATTGTATTTTCCGCCCTTGACATAATTGCCAGCAATAGATCGCGATAGCTCGATATGCTGGTGGGCAATTAAGCGCATGCTGATCCTCTCTTTCAAATGCCGATCCAAAAAGTGTGCAATCTTGCTCATACTCAAGAGATTACTCACTTCGGCAAAACCTTTCGACAAACTGGGCAATGTATCTGCATGTATATCCATAAACTCATTCAAAACTGTTTCTAGGGTGGCGTTTTCCTCTAACGTGTGTGGAGTGTACAAACTAGCCTTTAACAACGAGCTCATCAGTTGAAGGTACGAGTCATAACTCTCCAGAATCGATGGATTGAGCACAACAAGATAGGGGAGGTTTCTAAACTCACGCAAACGTCTCGCATTATAAATAAGCAAATTCTCAATGGTCTCTCTAGCATTTTGTAAAATGAAAGTTGGTGATAGTTTTTCTGATTGCTTATACAAATGAGTCAACAGAAGTGGTGGTAAGGGTATTCTTGAGTAATGGAAAATCGGTTGCTCCAACATTGTTCTGATTTTGTATTCTTCGAGAAACTTCTGCTGCTGCTGCCCTGACAGGAGGCATCTTTGCACACATCTCGTCACTGGTCTCATTATATTTAGCTAAAAAGGTTCCGCTTTCGTGGGGAATTGGCGTTTTTCAATTTTTTTGTTTTGTAAATCACCCCACCCATAATGCTAGATGAATGCCCCGTATGTTTAGGCACATGCGACCATGTAATGTGGATTCAGTGTACCCATTGCAAGCAATGGTTTCATTCTAGATGCTTGGAAATTGCTGACTACAGCTTGGGTGACTTTGTCTCCTACCATTGCAATAAATGCACCGACAAACATGGTCCATCTGAACACAAGAGAAGGTCAAAGAGAGCAAGAACTGCAATCGACTACGTGGCATTGAATGAAGGAGACCAGTTTGCTCTAGATAAAGCATCCCACTTTCAGCTTCCCAAGTTTCTTCAATTCACGGGTGAGAAAGATATAGCTGTGCGGAATGACTTGATTATTCTGAACAAACCAATTCTTGTTCCCAATGCTGACTGTGGAATGAAACTACCACGGCCGAGAAAAGAGATTACCATTGACTACATTACTGATTGTTGTGGACCTGATAGACCAGTTGAGGTTATGGATGTCATTTCGCAGCAAGGTGTATCACCAGGGTGGAAACTACAGCAATGGCGTGATTACTTTGAAACCGAGGAGCACCATCGTGATAGACTTCGCAATGTCATCTCGTTAGAGATATCTGATGCTCCTGGTTTAGGAACCAAGTTCCAACGACCAAAGTTGGTTCGCGAGTTAGATCTTGTGGACAAGGTGTGGGATGATGAACAAGACCGAAGTAAAGTGACAAAATATTGTCTCATGTCAGTGAAAAACTCATTTACCGACTTCCATATTGATTTTGGTGGCACATCAGTTTACTATACTATAATCCAAGGATGCAAGTCCTTTCTCATGTTTCCACCAACTGAGAACAATCTTGACATATACACGTCGTGGTGCTTGAAGCCAAATCAGAATTTCATTTGGTACCCTGAACATTTTGTTTACCGCAACAAGGAGAAAGTTTATCCAACAGGTGGTTTTAAGGTTACCCTACAACCAGGTGATTTGTTCATAATCCCCAGTGGATGGATTCATTGTGTGCACACGCCACAAGATTCCATTGTTATCGGTGGCAACTATCTAACTCTACGCGATATGCCCATGCAGTTGAAAATTTACGACATAGAACGGGTTACCAAAGTCCCAACAAAATTCAGATTCCCAATGTTCAACAAAGTCATCTGGCTCAGTGCAATTTACTACACAAATCACAGAGACGAATTTAAAGAGGTTGAAAATGGATCAGAGATTATAAATGCCTGGGTGCATCACCTTGAGCGTCATCTCGAATTGAGCAAAACAAACCAAACAGCAAAGAAAAGTATTCCAAAGCTGATCAACCCGAAACAGTTTCTAGAAACATTGAAATCGTTGAAAGGAACCACAGCTGAAGACACCATGTAAATGAGTCGATTCGTGGAGAGCTCATAGAGAGATAAACGTTCGTGGAAAGGACAGGTTGCACATAATGGCATTCTCGCAATTGCGAAGGAGTTCACTACAAATCGGGTAACAAAGAATCCAATTGTTTCATTAGTTAACTAAAGTTGTAATATATTACCCTTTTCTCTGGCAGCTTCACCATACTTTTTTATTCTGATAGCTTGCACGGCAATGAATCCAGATGTGTCTTCTGGTGAAAATCCAGTCAATTCATCCATGGATGATTCAGTCTCATCGTACAACTTCTCTGTGTCTGAGTATCTACCCAAAATCGTCAAGGATCCTTTGTAGCATGCAGCTCTAACAACACCGTTTACCGTGTTTTGTGATGGTTGAATCATCGATCTCACATATTCACCCTCAGGGGTAAAATACATACCATTGTACAATATTTTGGCCCAAGTTGGCGTGACAAATTGATCTCTAATAGCTCTAACCTCACGATCCATGGTTAATCCTTCCAAGTCAATATGAGTCGATCTTAAAATGGTTAACCCTGGAGTTTCGTAACATCCCCTAGACTTGATACCAATAAATCTATTTTCGACAATATCAATTCTACCAACACCATTTCTTCTGGCTAATGCATTTGCCTCGGTAAATAATTCAACTGGGTCAGTAAATGTCTTTTTTTGCTCGTCCAAGATCAACTTAACTGGTAAACCCTTTTCGAAAACCACAGAAAAGGTCTCTGGCTTTTCTGGAGCATCGGTGGGATCAACAGTCAATTTCCACATATCTTTTGGTGGAGTGGTATTAGGGTCCTCCAAAATACCGGCTTCAAAAGAAATATGGGCCAAATTTTCATCAGTAGACCATGGCTTGGCCTTTGTTTGAGCAACAGGGATGTTTTTAGCAGCAGCATATTCCAACAAATCTTTTCTTCCGGCAAACCTGTTGAAAAATTCTGGATCCCTCCATGGTGCAATCACAACAACATCCGGTTTCAAAGCGTAAAAACTCAATTCAAACCTAACTTGATCGTTACCTTTACCAGTGCACCCATGACTAACAGCAAAACACCCATTTTCTTCAGCAACTTTGATCTGTGCTTGAGCAATGACCGGTCTTGCCAATGAGGTTCCCAACAAGTACACATTCTCATAAACAGCATTGGCTTGAATTGCTGGATAGCACACCTTTTCCACAAACTCTTTACGAACATCGACAACAACAAACTTGGTGGCACCAATAGCCAATGCTTTTTTCTCAGCAGCTTCAAAATCTTCTTCTTGACCAATGTTTGCCAAGAACGCAATTACTTCATATCCTTGCTCTAATAACCAGGCTAAAATGACCGAGGTATCTAAACCTCCCGAATACGCTAAACAAACTTTTCCCTTTGACATGATTGTTGAAAAGAAAGTGATATGAAAAAGTGGAAATTTTTTTTTTTCTTTCTCCCTGCGATATCTAATTAAGCGCGCTTAATATTTATTACCAGATTAGTCATATGGCGCTACCTAAACCAAATGGAACAATTACCGCATCTTATTTCAATTGTCGCAAGCTGGCAAATTGTTTCAAAGGCTAGCTCAGTTTTGTGTGCGGATGCAGAATCCGCCAACAAAAAAATTCTTCGCAACAAACCCTCGAACAAAAAGCTTCCCCCACACACAATCTATATGCTTAAAGTCAGTGTGTTATCCCCCATTAGAAGATTTTCAACTTGCTTACGAAACATGTCATCTGAATACTTGGTTACAATCTACGACTTTCCCCACACCGACAGAACCAAGGTTCGCCCACAACATGTTGCTGATATTCCCGCCAACGTTCCCAATCCAGTCCGTGCCGCAGGGGCAATCTACACCGATGAATCGAAAACAAAATTTGCTGGTAGTACTTTCCATTTAGCTTCCAACTCAAGAGAAGAAATCATTGAATTTTTGAAGAGGGACATTTACTACAAGGAAGGTATCTGGAACATCGACAGTGTTCAAATTTACCCATTAGGAATTGCCGTGCGTTTGCCAAAAAAAATGGAAGGTGTCGACGAGGTGAATTATAAGATTTAAAATCGAATCGAATCGAAAAATTTATTTCCTTTGAGATTCTTTCTTTCTTTTCTCTCTTTGTAGTTTTCCGTAAGCAGACACCTTCTTTCGTTGAACCTTTCTCAGAGCATTGACCCGACACCCACAACCTCACCCTTTGAAAATAGCGGCTGGATGAGAAGAAAAAACAGGGTCGAATGACATGTGGCTTTTCACCGGGGAGTTAGGGCGACGGGATCGAAGTATCTCCACTTTACCCCATTATTAGTAGCAACTGCCCTGTGGAAACTTTTGGTCCTGAATTTCCTTTGTATCCTGGCAGATCCCCAACTATTAGGTAGGTCGTGTAGTGGGAAAAGCATCAAAATGATAACAACAACAGGTCTTCATGATCCAGGGTGACAACCATACCAGGAGACATGGACTGGACTGCCCTTTATCCCGGCATCAGATCTGTGGATAGCTGTGGTGTCGATTAATAATTATTATCAAATTCGAGTTAGGAAAAACCCACTGCTCCTCGCGGCTGTGTAGTGGATCTGAACTGGGGCTACCCGGTAGTCATGTGGAACCACAAGGTTACCGACATTTGAAATCCCCACTACACAATCATTATAAGTCACCACATGGCAGCATAGTGAATACACACCTAGAAACCGAATTGTTGATTTAGCTCCATCCGCAACACCATTGAAAATGGAAAAAAAAATAAAACGGCTGCAATTCGCAGCAACAAAGGGAAATTCAACGTCTATTTGTACCCTTGAGATAACAATAGCGCATATTCAAGCCACAGAATAGAGATGGAATAGCCCGACGGGGATGGAGGCTTTTGTAGAGCTTTGTGAGTGATCTCATTTCCTTTTAATTTTTTTGTCGATTTATTGTGATTTACTGTAATTTATTTTGAGGCCACACATGAGTTGGTAGAGATGATCTAGAAGCTGAATATGCTTATTGTTTACACATGATCGCCCCTTCTGTGGGGATACACCGGGGATACTTTACAATATGCAGGTGGTCGCTTTTCTTATGTTGCCTTTGGTGGTTAAGCAGTTGAACGAGTGGTGCAGTGTGAATGGAGGGTTCTTGATGGAGGGTTCTTGATTGAGAGGCTCTCGTTGCTTCCACGGGATTAAATCACATAGGTTAGAATAGGGCATATGCTTTTAACAATGGGAGGGGAAACAGCCTTCAATGGCTCTGGTTATGAGCAGTGGTTCTGGAATCACATATATAGGATACCCCAGGAACAATGGAGGGAGTATCTTAATGTAGATAGTAGAACTGATGTCCCTCCCTTCTCATTGTTGATTATGCATGCTTTGTGACATCATAGTTCGTGTTACCATTTCCAAAAATGAATACCCCAAGTTTGTTCGTTGCATCGATGACAACTGTGACTTCAAAAAGTCATTAGATTCTGAGGATTATACATAGATCAATAAATAAGCTTCCTGCTTTCAAGTCTAAGTATTAAAAGTAGCTTCACACCGGGCATCTCTGCTCAAGTTGAATCAGCCAAGCTGGCACAACTTTTCTCACAACCTCCGTGCTGCGAATATATTCGCCCCAAAGTCTACTAGCAAACTCTCCACTCGGTAAATTTGAAATGCTCAACCATTTAGCCGGTTCTTCTTTTCAACTGACAAAACCTGGAATCCATTAAGTGGAGTTTCCTCTTCGACTGAATTTAAGACCACCCAGTTGCATCACGGGATTTCAAGTGTTGAGAAACGTCGATGAAAGGAAACCACAAACTTTAAAATGGCAAACAAGATCTGGAAAGTCGATTTAGTGCCAATCAAATAGTGAGTACTAAAATGCTAGGAAATTAAGGCGAAGTCAGTCAGGAGGGTGCTGGTTATTCCCAAGTCGAATAAGGGGTCGTTCACTTGCCTATAAATGTGGTGTATCTGCAACCTCCTTCAACGATCACATTGATATAAACTGATATTGGGACTTGAGTATAAAATGTAGTAGTGGCAGCGCTGGCAAGCATATGCAAATATCAGACGTAAAATATTTCGGATGTACACTTGAATGACGGTGCAATGCAATTGTGTAAGTTGCTAAACAGTTGTTTTGTAAAAAAGGTTTCCAGGGGAGCTTTTGAGGTCTTTAAATTCGTCAAGCTCAGCAACAGGAAACTGCTTCCCCAATATTGTTCCAACTGGTCTCGGTCCCAACAAATACTTGTGAGAAACACATTGATAAAATAGTTTGATCAGTAATTGAAGATAGATCCATCACGATGGGCTCTTGGCATTGACGTGAGAAATGCGGTGTTAAGCATGTAAAATATGGCTTCAATGGCCCATAATACTACTTCAATGGCTCGTAGTTATGCTTCGATGGTACATGATACGGCTTTTATTGTTGAAACTCGGCAGTAATATTGTACCTGTTGACACTGTATATCACTGATAGTGTCACTCACACAAGTTGCTCTTCATTGCAAACAAATCGCCATTTGAATATGTGCACTAAGTTTGTAGGTATGATAGCTCCACAGCTAAATCTTGGCTTCTATGATAATGATACTGGTCTACCGCGATTTGATATTTGTGAAATGATATTACTCTTCTACTTAGTATATATTTTTGTTTGTGCGACACATTTGACGGATTCAAATACCGATGAGCATCTTGCACTAAACCCAGATATGCCATTTGCATTTGGATTCACCAATAAAGATCTCGGTGATGATGATCTTGATGAAAATAACACACAGGTGGAGGCTGCAACTAGAAAAGAATGTGCTTTAGAGACTTTTCAAGTACTTCCTGAGCATCAACCAAAAGTTTATTCTCTTGCAGATATCCTCAAGACATTGGAAAATGTACGACTTACACTTGATAATTATACTACACCAAATGGCCATTTAATCTATAGAAGGGAGCTTTATGACGTAAAGCATCAAATCATGATGGAGGATAAAGATGTACTGAAATTAAGCGAATTATTAATTGACAAAAATGATGCTGATGTGCAAACCAATGTTTACGAAGGGGGTTTCAAAAGCTGGGAGTGTTCATATGATACAGTTGATGAGATACACGAATCAATCACTGATGGCTTATTCAATCTGTCAATTTTGGAACTTGGATGCGGTACGGCTTTGCCTAGCTGTTATATTTTGAAAGAAAAGTTTGAAAAAGACAATCACCAAGCAATGAAAATTGTTTTATCCGACTTCAACTATGAGGTGCTCAGATTGGTCACCATACCTAATTTATTAATCAATTGGGCATCAACTCTTCCGGTTGAAAAGCTTCATGAGCTAACCACCGATGATATAAATTGCCGGTTCGAAAACAATGAGGTGTTTGTGTCAAAGAAGTTAATCGAGGAGTTTGAATGCCAGTTGCTGAAATACAGTGTCCAGCTCATTCCAATCTCAGGATCTTGGGGTAGAGAGTTTAATAAAATAGTTCAAGGATACAACATTGACTTTATCATCAGTTCAGAGACAATCTATTCCACCAAAACTTTACCGGTGGTTGCCGAGTCTGTCAAGGAGATTCTTCAAAACGCAGACACCAAACAGGGACGAGCTCTAATAGCAGCAAAGAATATCTATTTTGGCGTTGGAGGTTCAGTGATTGAATTCTTGACTTATTTCAACTCCATCAAAAACTCTCACTTTAAAATTGAGCTGAAGGAGGTTACAGATTCACTGTTGAGGAGATCGCTAATTAGAATTGTTTATAGAAGGGAGACCAATTGAGGTGCATGAATATGACCTGATTTTTCTTTGCTCACCTAGCGCACGAGTAAAATAGAGTTTCGAATAGTTACAGTTGAGACCTGTTAGGAACACTTGGAGATACCCTCCAGAAACGTAGCAAAGAGGTATAGAAGTAGGTTAGTTGTCCCCGAAAGTACAGGGACAGGGAAAGTGACTGAAAGTGGTACTGCGAATAGGATAATCAAATCCTTTCTCCAACCCAACCCCTCACCCGCGACTACCCCCTATATACTGGTCCCTTTCATGACACAGGTACGCCGCATACACATCAATATCAGTTGCATTTGCGTTCCACTCTCTTCCCACACTGGTTCCCTTTTCTATGTATACGTTTTTTCATCCAATCAAATAAGGTGAGAATTTTTTTACACGCACAAAGAATTATAAAGAGAGAAAGACGAAGAAAAAAAAAAAATAAAACATTGTTAAAAAATTGTCACCTTATAATAACCCATCAACGTTAACAACACCCACCCACCACTGACAATGTTCACCAGATCGTTACAAAGACAAGCCATCAGGTTTAACAGCACAGTTGCAAAGTCAGCACCTAGAGCTTTGTCCAATGCATACATTGGCAAGTTAGAATCAAGATGGACCACTTTGCCAAAGGAGGACCAACAAACCATCATAGAGGAATTGAAATCAAGAATGGAATTGCCATGGCAAGAGTTGTCTCCCGCTGAGAAAAAGGCTGCTTACTACATTTCCTTTGGAGAATGGGGACCAAGAAGACCGTTATATGCTCCAGGAGAAAAATCACAAATTTTTTGGATCGTCACTGGTTGTTTCATTGGATCAATCTTTATGTTTGCTGGTATCAAGATGTTGGCTAAACCAGCTCCAGCATCTTTGGGCAGAGAATGGCAAGAGAAGTCGGACGAGTACTTGAAGTCAAAGAACGCCAACCCATTCTCTGGTTACTCACAAATTCAATAAACTTTACTTCCAAATTGGAAAAAGCTTTTCAATGGGGCTTTATTTATGTCATTAATCAATAAACGATTGAAAAAAGTTATTTGTAAAAACGAAAAGGTTATCTCCTATAAAAACTATCTGTTTACTCTAATTGTTTTATTTGCATCGTCAATTGATTTCGTGCAATCTCTTGTTGTTTCAACACGTAATTTAAATGGTTGATATAGTCAACCGATTTGTTCAAAATGGTTGACTTGTTTGGCTTGGTTTCTTTCACCTTGATTGAGCTGATCAAATCGCTTAAGTCGCCCGAATTGATGCTGGTCTTTTGTTGCAAGGCTTGCACTGCACTCAATTGTGGATTCAATAACGAAGGTGGGACAATGATTCCCAATTCTTTTATTCTCTCCTTGATTAAATCGCGTCTCCTTCGCTCAACTGCATTGTGGAACTCTCGACGTCTTTTCAACTTTTCCTCTTTCGAAAGTTGTTTGGTAGGCACATCACGCTTGGAATTAGGCACCGATGTACTTAGTGCAGTAGACTGCGAGGGTACAGGGGATAAGGAATCCCATTTCTCTTGTCTTATTGGAATGGAAGTACTCATGTTGGAAGCAACATTATTGGGATTGTATTGCGGCGGTGAGCTCAAATAGGAACCATCATTGAAATCGGGCGAAGCATAAAAAGCAGGGTTCAATTGGGGAGACAAGTATGAATTGGTTTGAGGAATGTTATTTCCACCATAAGGAGGTCCACTGGTACTTCCATGTCTCGACAATTCTGGACTAAAAATGTCTCCTTTTGTATCAAGAGTATCCTCAGCAATCGAACGCAAAGAATTAAATTGGTTGCCTTGCCGGTTTGGTGGCGAAAAGTACTGGGGATTGAGAAAAGTACTTTCCTCGTAGTTGTTCCCAGGCGAAATTAATTCATCCAAGTTTGCTGAATTAGCGACAAAGGGTTGCGTACTTTGCAATTGAGGTGAAAACAGCTGTGGTGACAAGTTGTCTTGATTAGATCCATATTGAGACACATTTAATTGTGGACCCAAAACTGCTTGTGAAAACGCCACATCATCCAAAAATGGCTCACTAGTAAATGAGCCTGGATTGGAGCCGGAAAACGTCTCCGAATTCATCCTTTGGTGGCCGTGTTGTTGTGGTTGATTGTTGACCGTATTTTGCGATTGCGTTTGCAGGCCCTGCTGGTTATACGAAAACCCCATTGGACTCAAGTAGTCACCTCCCGATAATTGAGTATTGGAATTGAAACCCGAGGCAGGAGTATTGGTGTTTACGTTGCTTCCACTACTGAAATAAGTTCCTGAGGCATCATTCTTGTTTTCATCGTATTGATTTGTCAAGTCTAGGGAATAATTCTGCTGCCTATCTGGATCCAAGTTCAAGTTAAGTGATTGTGTGTTGAACCGTTCATTTTCAAAGCGTTCATTGTCAAAGCGTTCATTGTCAAAGTGTTCATTGCCAAAGCGTTCATTATCCTGAGTTGTATAAACAAAATTATTGAATCCCTCATTGTTCTTGTCCTGCGTGGCAGGAATTTCGGAGGGGCTATCTTTCAAGAAATCTTCCATTATTAAGTTAAGGTAGAACTGTGTGAATAGCCTCTGGTTTAATCGAATTTCTTTTCTCTTTTTCTCCTTTCCTTGAAGTTGACTTTTTTTGTTTGTTTTGTTGATTGCCACAGTATGTCCAGTGATACAGAGAACGTGTTTAGACAACTGTTTCGCAACTGGAACGTGAGATCCACACAACTGGGGAATGGTAGTAATCAACCTGTGCTACTGGAATGGACAGATTATCTCACATCCGGCGCTAATGACCTCTACAGTAGGTTACCCACATCAATTCAAGATGCTACAAACAATGCACAAGAGCCATCATGGTTCAAACTATCTAGACTAGAAAGGTTAGTTGGGTTTAGTTGTTGTCTTGGAGCATCAATCTTGTGTTTTGTCTTGTGCTTTTTCATGTTCCCCGTTTTGGCACTAAGACCAAGGAAGTTTGGGTTGCTTTGGACAGGAGGTTCGGTTTTGTTTCTCGTTTCGTTTGGAGTATTGCAGGGACCACACAGCTATATACGACACTTGTTGTCTCGTGACAGGATAGTGTTCACCACGGTGTTTTTCACGTCGATACTATTGACCCTATACTCAAGCGTGGTGATAAAGAGTAGTTTACTTACAATATTCACTAGTATCATTGAAATCTTGGCTGTTGCATACTACACTGTCAGCTATTTCCCGTTTGGTGCTACAACGCTAACATTTTTCACAAGTTATATATTTGGCTACCTTGGTGGTTTAATTGGGGGAATTTTGTAATACATACAAATCCTACTCACAATTTTTCACTCTCTTCCTTTTCCAATTCCTTCTTCAATTCATTGTAATATTCCTCTAATTTTGGAAAGTTGGTTTCCTCTGCTGGCCATCCAACAATCAATCCGGTTTTATCATCCCTTTTAGGGATCAAGTGGAAATGAACATGATCAACAACTTGGTGAGCAATTCTACCATTGTTTTGTAAAACATTGTATCCTTCACCATCGGGTGAATTGTTTTCATCCAACTTCAAAACCCGGGCCAATCTCTTGACTACAGGCAAAAGGTCGCTCAAATAATCATCGGGGATGTTGTGAAGTTTTGCCCCATGATGTTTAGGAATAATCAATACATGGCCCTTGGCTGTTGGTTGAATATCCAAAAATGAATAAGTCTTCGCGGTTTCAATTAACTTGAAGGAAGGGATCTCACCCTTGATGATTTTGCAAAAGATACAAGAAGCGTTTGACGACATTGGGGTTGAATTAAAAGTACGGGGACGAAATCTCCACTCCTTATTTTCTTCTCGGGGAGAACTTGAAATCATGAGATGTGCTACCAAATCAACTCCAAAAAGGACACATGGACATAGTTGAGACTGAGTATGATTTTGCTGAGAGTGGCGGAGGCTAGCTATACCACCATTTTTACTTCACCTATCTCTGCCCCACAAAGCATGTACTAGCACTTTACTGCTCTTCAATATCATTTTGTTATAGATGGAGCGCCTGCCTTCTATATTCTTATCTCTATTCTCCCGCTTTCTTATTTCACTTTTTTCATTGTCGTGGTTTCTCTTATTCCGACACTTTTGAACAAATAAATTTCCATTTGCCATCAAAATTAAAATCTCCAACAACTTATACTTTCTTCCTTACACAACCACTTCATCCTAACAGAAATGACAAAAGAAGAAGACAAGAAACAACATTTCGATGCTTCAGGAGCATCCGCTGTTGATGATAAAACAGCCACCGCCATTTTAAGGAGAAAGAAGAAAGACAATGCCTTGGTTGTTGATGACGCCACAAATGACGACAATTCAGTTATCACAATGTCATCTAACACAATGGAATTGTTGCAATTGTTTCGTGGTGACACTGTCCTTGTTAAGGGTAAAAAGAGAAAGGATACAGTTTTAATTGTTCTCGCGGACGACGACATGGATGATGGCGTTGCCAGAATCAATCGTTGTGTGCGTAATAACTTGCGCGTCAGATTAGGTGACATCATCACTGTTCATCCATGCCCTGATATCAAATACGCCAACAGGATTTCTGTTTTGCCAATTGCAGACACCATTGAAGGTATCACGGGATCATTGTTTGATCTTTATTTGAAGCCATATTTCGTCGAGGCGTATAGACCAGTCAGGAAAGGTGACTATTTTACTGTAAGGGGTGGTATGAGACAAGTTGAATTCAAGGTTGTTGAGGTTGACCCAGAAGAGATTGCAATTGTCGCTCAAGACACCATTATTCATTGTGAAGGTGAACCAATTAATCGTGAAGATGAAGAAAATAATATGAATGAAGTTGGTTATGATGATATTGGTGGATGCAAGAAACAAATGGCTCAAATAAGAGAATTGGTTGAATTGCCATTAAGACACCCACAATTGTTCAAATCCATTGGTATTAAACCACCAAAGGGTATTTTAATGTACGGTCCACCAGGTACTGGTAAGACTATCATGGCGAGAGCTGTTGCCAACGAAACAGGTGCCTTCTTTTTCTTGATCAATGGTCCAGAAATCATGTCGAAAATGGCTGGTGAATCCGAATCAAATTTGAGAAAGGCATTCGAGGAGGCTGAAAAGAATTCACCATCCATCATTTTCATTGATGAAATTGACTCCATTGCTCCAAAGAGAGACAAAACCAATGGTGAAGTGGAAAGAAGAGTGGTGTCTCAATTGTTGACTCTTATGGATGGTATGAAGGCAAGATCCAATGTTGTTGTTATCGCTGCCACCAATAGACCAAACTCTATTGACCCGGCATTAAGAAGATTTGGTAGATTTGATAGAGAAGTGGATATTGGAGTTCCTGATGCCGAGGGCCGTATGGAGATTTTGAGAATTCACACCAAGAATATGAAATTGGCTGATGACGTTGATTTGGAAGCTATTGCAGCGGAGACCCATGGTTTCGTGGGTGCCGATATAGCATCATTATGCTCTGAAGCAGCTATGCAACAAATTCGTGAAAAGATGGACCTTATTGATTTGGAAGAAGAAACTATTGATGCCGATGTTTTGAACTCACTTGGCGTTACTCAAGAAAACTTTAGATTTGCCCTTGGCAACTCCAACCCATCGGCATTGCGTGAAACCGTTGTTGAAAACGTCAATGTTACTTGGGACGACATTGGTGGTTTGGACAACATTAAGAATGAGTTAAAAGAAACCGTTGAGTACCCAGTATTGCATCCTGAGCAGTATCAAAAGTTTGGTTTGGCTCCTACCAAAGGTGTTTTGTTTTTTGGCCCACCAGGTACAGGTAAAACCTTGTTGGCTAAAGCCGTTGCCACCGAAGTGTCTGCCAACTTTATCAGTGTCAAGGGTCCTGAGTTATTGAGCATGTGGTATGGTGAGTCTGAATCCAACATTCGTGACATTTTCGACAAAGCCAGAGCTGCTGCTCCTACAGTTGTGTTTTTAGATGAATTGGACTCCATTGCTAAATCGAGAGGAGGTTCCAATGGTGATGCTGGTGGTGCTTCGGATAGAGTTGTTAACCAGTTATTGACCGAAATGGATGGTATGAATGCCAAAAAGAATGTTTTCGTCATCGGTGCTACCAATAGACCTGATCAAATTGACCCAGCATTGTTGAGACCCGGTAGATTGGATCAATTGATTTATGTTCCATTGCCAGATGAAGCGGCTAGACTTTCAATCTTGAAGGCTCAATTGAGAAACACTCCATTAGAACCCGGATTAGACTTGAACGAAATTGCCAAGATCACTCATGGATTTTCTGGTGCTGATTTGAGCTACATTGTGCAAAGAGCTGCCAAATTTGCTATTAAGGACTCAATCGAGGCTCAAGTTAGGGCCAGCAAGGAGAAGGGAGAGGAAGATGTTGAAATGAAGGGAGATGGTGCTGCTGCTGAGGAAGAATCTGATCCTGTTCCATATATCACTACCTCACACTTTGAAGAGGCAATGAAGACAGCAAAGAGATCGGTCTCTGATGCTGAACTACGTCGTTATGAGGCATATGCCCTGCAGTTGATGGCCTCGAGAGGCCAATTTACTAACTTCAAGTTTAACCAGGGAGGTGCATCATTTGGCGCGGAACAACAAAATCAAGAAGAAGAGGATGATTTGTACAGCTAAGGTAGATATAGTTTTAATCGATTAACTCTATACAATTTCTTCCTACCTCTTTATAGCATCAAAGTTGTACATTTTCTTATTATTCCTTCCATCGGCCTTGTGAGGGTTTTTTTGATTGATTTGAAAACATTCCAAAATACATTGCTTGAGATTATCAATGCTTTGTTGACTCAATTGAAAGTGGCATGCAATACGGCCACCCATAAGTTTAACGTTGTATTTTTTACCCAATTCAATAAGCAACTTGTCATCCATGTGATTCCTCTTTAAATCAACAAATACAAAGTTTGTGTCAACCGGTGACTCAAGTAATATACCATGGGCATGGCAAAAATCACCAATTTGTTTTGCATAAATGTGTGACTTCTTCAACAATTGTGTGTGATTCTCAATTGCGTATAAAGCCATGGATGCCATTAAACCTGCTTGTCTAATTCCACCACCATTTTGCTTTTTGAAATGATTTGCTTTCTTGACGAGTGTCGACGTTCCAACGAGTATGGAGCCCATTGGGGCACCCAAGGACTTTGACAAACAAAGTGACACTGAGTCGAAGTATGAACAATACTCCTTTATACCGATACCAGTCTCGACTGATGCATTCCATAGTCTTGCACCATCTAAATGTAACCTTATATCATTCTCTTTGCAAAATTGACTAATTTTGGCTATTTTTTCCAAGGGCATTATAATTCCGTGTAAGGTGTTTTCCAACGAAATGACTTTTGTTGGAGCGGCGTGAATATCCCCATCATCAAAGGTCACATTCAGAACAACATCTTCATAAGTTAGGTAGTTGCCATTTGATGGAACAACCGGATGAACCATGGCTTGGCTCAAGGTGGCTAGTCCACCAGCTTCATGCAAAAATACATGTGAGCGGTAATCACATAATATGCTATAAGGCGGCTGGTATAAGTTTGCCCTTAGTCCAATTTGGTTTGATAAAGTGCCGGATGCGCAAAAAAGCGCAGCCTCTTTGCCTGTGAGCTCGCACATGCGAGCCTCCAAGTCTAGAGTAGCTTGGTCTTCGCAATAAACTGAGTCACCGTAAGTTGCATTCATAAATCCAGCTTCGATCATGGATCTCGTGGGTACGGTGAATGTATCACTTCTGAATTCATTAGATGTAGTAAATACTTCTTCCTCGTCAACAGTCATATTGTATAGTGACACGCAAAAGAAGAGAAAGTATTTCAAAAGTCATGACTTTCTAGTTTTATATAAATCTCTCCTACTCCGAGCGATTTTGCTTAGAATTTCTCGTTTCTGTGCCTTCATCTCGAAAGGCATTTTTGTGGCATACGTCTGCAAAAACAAAAAAAGAAAAAGAAAAGGCATTCTGATGAAATGGCAATCGGACGGGACAGCACGGGGATGGATAAAGGCACTGCCGCTAGAAGGGTATTACGTAGACCAATCGCCACATCCTCACCCCTCTCTCCACACCTCACACCTCACACCAATTTTCCGGTAGAGACCCGCGAAAGAGCCATTCGCAACAGTGACATTCATCAAGGGAGGGGTTGCTGCATGGATTTCTTTTTTTTCCTTTTTTTTATTTTTTTTTTGGGTAATCCTTTAAACGGTTATAAATGCCGCACAAAATACACCGAGCATAACCGAATTAGGAGTAGGTTACAAGGCGGATCATTTCCAGGGGGGGAAGGTTGGAGGTTGGAGGAGGCGAAAGAGGGGGTAGGGGGAGATGGATCTCGAGGTGGATTCGCGGGGAGGGATTTTCTGAAGCTTTGGGTTTACGCCACAGGAGAGGTGTCTACAATTGAACCCCGGTCACAACACAAAAGTGAAAATGGAAACATAAAGCGAGGAGCTTTCAGGGCGAGATCTTGCAAAAGCTGAACTTTCTATGTACTTACATTTACTGTAATCTACTCATGCTTAAAGTTGAACGTAACAAGATCTTCAGAGGAATTGTGTTTGTTTGAATTTGTTGGTTGAAGCAGGGCCAAAGATTGACTTCCCGAGTTTAGCAAATTAATGTGGTCTCCAAACGGTTGAAATTCTCTTGGTTGGGGCGAAGTTGAGTGCTGATTATGATTAGCGTAAAGTTCATTCCTCCATATTGGCGAGTTGCTAGATAATCCAGTTGCTCCAAGGCCAGCAGCGGCAGCAGCACCTCTTTCGTTATGCCAGATGTTTTGTGATGGCGAGACTAAAAATCCATTCTGCGCACGCCCTGTGGTGGGTTGAACAAAGTCATTCAAGGTGGAGCCGGTTGCTGTTGTTGTCGCTTGTTGTGGGTTCCACACCTCCGATAATGATGTTGAATGGCTTGGATTGTAGAATCTAGATTCCAAGCTTTGTTGCAATGGAGGTGCTAGGCTACTGTACAATGATGAATTTGGAGCTGGAGGAGATGCCACCATGCTAGGCTCGTTAAAAACAGGCAATCCTCCGTTGAAAGGCTCATTCAAGGTAGGATCGTTAAATTCAGATTGTAATGGTGAGGTCATGTCCACGCCTCGTGCCATAGCATTGATTTGTTTCAAACTGATATAAGACTGGTCACCACTATTATGTTGATATTCGGAAATTGGAGCAACGTGTGATGGTGGCAAGTACAGCTCGTCGTAATGATTGTCCTGAGTGAAGGAAGTTGGTTGTTTGGAAGGTGCTTGATTCTCGTTGGTGTAAACTTGACCGTAATAGTTATGAAAAGTGTCAATCTCCTCGATGGCTCTCTTGCTCTCTGATAGATTTTTTCCATGACTGGGGAACTTGGGTTTCGGCAATGCATTTCCGTATCCACCAAACTCGATCGATGCTTGATACTCGTTCAATTTGACTGGCTGATAGCTGTCGTCCTTGTTCAACTTGGCAATCTCTAATGCTTGATGGACGGCAACAAAATTTGTCACTTCCGCTTTGAACGCTGATTTCCACTGATTTTCAATCTCCTGGTAATTGTTGATTTCCAGCATTATTTCGTCTTGCCATGATGGTATCAATTGAAAGATTTTCAATAATGCGTCGAATGCATTCTTGGTGAGAGACCCATCCTTGTTGAATATAGATGTACTTAACAGATGAAGTGAAGTTGAGGAGCAATTTGGGCCAGGGCTTGGTGACGTGGAGTGTTCGGCCGTTGGCAAATTATTAAATTGATCCAAAAGTGGCTTGAGCTTGTTCATCAACATAACAGTGTCCTTTTTCTCCACTGTCAAACTTTTCAAAGACTCTTCCATGCTTTCGTATTGCTGTTTATCATGATTCAAACTTCGTTGCAATTTCTCAATCTGTACATTAATTTTGGCCCGGGCCTGCTCCTCAAGCTCACTCAAATGCAGGTTTCTTTCTTTCAATTTATTAATCTTTGCATCATTTTCTTGAAACTTTGTATTATATATCGCCAACGAGTTCTTCAAATTGTTTAGTTGCGACATCAATTTTGACTTTTTGAATGAAAGGGTATTCTTAACATTCTCCAATGACTTTACATCATGGTCTTTTTTATTCTTTGTTTCTGTCTCCTCTTCGTATTCTGATTTATAAAAATTCAATTCCTCTTGTAAGGACCTCTGCTCCTCACTAATAGATGCTTGGAAACTTTTGTATTCTGAGTTGCACTTGGAAAGCTCGTTTTGAGCTTTGGTCAAGTAGCTGTTCACCAACTCGGGGTCATCAATATCTTTGATTTGCTCAATCGTTATCGCATTCAAATTTTCCTCCTTTGACAAAGACATAGGTTCCAAAAGATCGGTGTTTTCTACAAAATCCTTGAAATCATCTTTGTTTAAAGTTTCCACGTGAATAGCCCTCGATTTGGATTTAAAATTTGTTATTGTATTACTGGCAATCACCTCGACTGTATAAACTTGCTTGGGCTCTAAATTGTTCAACTTGCACGATGTTGACGTTAAAGTGGCAACTTCTTGGCCATTAATCAAAACAATATAATACAAGTTCTCTTCACTTTTCACTTCAATATCCCAATGAATCACAATCGAGGACTCATTTATGGAATCAATGCAGATGGTCGGTATATGTGGTATCTCGATGTTCAAATCTTCAATAATATTTTCCACTGGCGTTTGCAATATGGTATAAAAGTGGTATAGTAGCCAGCATATCGAAGGGACGATGGTAATAAACACCTCTAGCATGGGGAGGGTAAAGATCAACAGCAGTAATAGAAGATGAAAGTAAAATTTTATTTGAGAGAGAACAAAAAAAAAATACAAAACAAATATATTAGTCAATAGCGTATGTTTTTATTGCTTAGAGGTCACTACATCCAATGGTGGGTGAACACT